>JGI24816J26688_1000001_pt1 | contig 48086 bp, 46 predicted proteins | sample METZYME_3_250m_FD_26688 | JGI IMG/M metagenome (IMG submission 26688)
CGATATACATACAGAAATTATTTTAGATAAGCTTGAATCCTTACTGTAAAGCTATGAAACCTGAGATAAACAAGACATTACAAACTTTAGCTCAAGAATTAATTCAAAGATTTTCTCCTCTATTAAAAGATGAGTATGAGCAATCAAGATTAAATTCTTGGGGTACATTACTTTTATTGGCTTCTATGGATTTAGATGAAGCAGTAGAAAATCTTATTGAAGAAAATAATATGACTAAAGAATTTCTAAAAAAGTACCTTAAAAGTATTAAAGATAAAAAACTTAGTCAAGATGTAGATTTTCTTATCCAAGAAAAAAATCTTAAGTACAAGATGTCTAGTCTAGATGAGTTAAATCAGAGGTATAGAGGTTTACTGGTAAGAGTTCAAACTTATTTTGAAGCTGAACAAAATCTAGTTGCTTTAAAAGATTCTTGGAAGATCTTGCGAGTAATGCATGGCCATAGAAAGGTTAGCCATTTATTAACTTTATTAAGGGAGTAGGGGTATTTTTAAAAAAATATTAAATAAACTTAAAAAAATTATATTTATAAGTAAGAAATCACAAATGCTATTGAGCCTAGCATAGAAACAAAGACAAAACTGTTCGCATAATGTTCAGTTCTTTTTGCCCTAGAATTCCTCTTAAAGTCTTTTCGACCAATTCTAAGCTTACGTTTTTGCTGTAAAGATGTGAATGTCATTTTTCTTATTTTTTTATTAATTAAAGAATAAAATTATTATATCATTTGAATTTATATATATAAATAGATTATATGAATATATTGTGAATACCCATGTATTATTAGTCTTTTCTGATACTAATTAGTGAAAAATTAAGGAATTTTCTAATTTATAAGTAAATCAGCAATGGCAATACCGTTCTCTCCTCGAACTGAATAGAGGAGATAAAATTTTCCATTTTCTTCAAAAACAGCGGGATCACGTACTTGATTAACAGGAATATTAATTGCACTCCTAGAAGAGGGCTGCAAGGGCAAGTTACCTCCTTCCCATTCCTTCTCAGGCCTTACAACTTCTATTGGTTCAGTTGCGTTCCACTCATCAGGGGTTTTTTTAAGATTTATGGTTGAAAGCAAGATGCTCTCTGGAGTATCACCTACATTGCTATAAAAAATTAACAGCGTATCGAAGTGGACTAGAAGAGCGGCATGCCTCATCTTGTCATCAAACAGTCGGTGAATAATTTCAAATTCTTCAATATCTCCCTTCCTTTCATAAAAAATGCCTGGCATGGACATTGCGTAGTCTTTTCCCTTGTATGAAAAGGCTCTGAAATAGGGCCAACCAACGATCTTATCTCTTGAAGAAAAAAGTATACCGTCTGTTGAAGTAGCTACTCTAGTTTGTTGAAGTCCAAATTTTTCCAATCCATGGTAATACATAATGATTTCTTGCCTGGCTTCATCCACATGAACATCTGGTGAAGCAATATGGGGTATCGTCATGTCATCAATTCTTGTTGGGATAGCATGTGCTTGATCAGGATGAGGCTTGTAGCCACTAACAGTGAATTTGGAAGCATCAAAATTTTCAGGTTCATCAGGTATTCTTGATAGCAATTTGGATTGCTCAAGCTTTAAAGATCCTCCTGTATGAATCCTCCATGGACCCTCAAGATGGTCTGAATAGGCTAATCTAATATGGTCGCCTTTATGGTCAGCAAAATAGAGATAATAATTACCTAAGGGGTTATCTAACCAGTCGGGTACTTTGATTAATGAAGGGCCTTGTACATTGTCACCAACTTCTTTGGTGATTCCTGGCGGGATTATTAATCCATCTTCCCATTTGACTACCTTTACTTCCAACTCTTCCCCTTCTTTAGCAAATCCTGTGATAAGTAAAAATAAACAATAAGTAAAAAATAATTTCTTCGACATTTACCCTACTGACTACCTGTATAATACGCGAAAACCTCAATGGTTAGAGAATATACCGCAGAATCTATTGAAGTCCTTTCTGGATTAGATCCGGTTCGCAAGAGGCCGGGAATGTATACCGAGACCTCAAGGCCTAACCATCTCGCTTTAGAAGTTATAGACAACAGTGTTGATGAAGCACTTGCAGGTTATGCAACAAAAATAGATGTNCAACTTNATAAAGATGGNTCTTTAAGTGTTGTAGATGATGGAAGGGGAATGCCAGTTGATGTTCATCCTGAAGAAGGGATTCCAGGTGTGGAGTTAATTTTTTCTCGACTGCATGCCGGGGCAAAGTTTTCTAATTTAGATTATAAGTTTTCAGGGGGTTTGCACGGAGTTGGTGTTTCTGTAGTTAATGCTCTTTCAAGTAAGCTTTCTGCAGAAATAAAACGGGGTGGAAAAAAGTATCTAATTGAATTTAAGAACAGTGAAAAATCCAAAGAACTAAAAGAGATTGATAAAGTTGGGAAGAAAAACACTGGTACAAAAGTAACTTTTTTACCTGATCCAGACTTTTTTGATTCCGTAAAAATTTCAGCTAATCAATTAATTTTAGCGTTGAAAGCCAAAGCAGTTTTGTGTCCAGGCTTAACAATATCTTTTAAAGATGAAGCTAGTGGCAATAAAGAGAGTTGGTGTTTTCTGGAAGGACTAGCAGCTTATCTTGTAAACAGTAACAAAGGTGGCGAACTTATTCCGACAGAACCTTTTGAAGGCGAACATATGACTGAAGAGGGCGGTATGACCTGGGCTATTCAGTGGGTTCAGGGTATTGAGAATCCAATTTCAGACAGCTATGTAAACTTAATTCCTACACCCCAAGGGGGTACTCATGTTAATGGGCTNCGTTCAGGTTTGACCGATGCTTTAAAAGAATTTTGTGAATTTCGTAATCTNGTCCCTAGGGGAGTTAAATTAACTGCGGACGATATTTGGGTCAATTGCAGCTCTATTCTCTCAGCCAAATTAAAAGATCCGCAATTTACTGGACAGACAAAAGAGAGACTTTCTTCAAAGGAAGTGACAGGATTTATTTCGACCATCATAAAGGATGCTTTTAGTCTTTGGTTAAATCAACACACGGCTGAGGGAGAAGAAATAGCTCAGCTTTCCATTGTTAATGCTCAAAAAAGACAACAAGCGAGTAAAAAAGTAACCAGAAAGAAAATAACATCAGGTCCCGTATTGCCAGGAAAGCTAACGGATTGCACTACCGATGATTTTGAAGAAGGAGAATTATTCTTGGTGGAAGGAGATTCGGCAGGAGGTTCAGCCAAACAGGCACGAGATAGAGTTTTTCAAGCCGTTATGCCTTTAGGTGGAAAAATACTGAACACTTGGGAAGTAGATACTGGAGAGATACTGAGTTCTCAAGAAGTGCATAATATTTCAATCGCTTTAGGTGTGGAACCAGGCTCAAATGATTTAAGTAAATTAAGATATGGCAAAGTTTGTATTTTAGCCGATGCAGATCCGGATGGTTATCACATTGCTGCTCTTCTTTGTGCCTTGTTTTTAAAACATTTTAGACCCCTGGTTGAAAGTGGAAGAATCTACGTAGCTATGCCTCCTCTTTATCGTATAGACCAGGGTAAAGATGTTTATTACGCACTTGATGATAAAGAAAAGGATTCATTAATTAAAAAGTTAAAGGGCTCAAAAAAGAAAGCCAAGATTGGTATTCAGAGATTTAAAGGGTTAGCAGAAATGAATGCTTCTCAGTTAAGAGAAACAACCATGATCCCTGGAGCGAGAAGATTGGTTCAATTAACGGTTAAGAAAGGCGATAAGTCTTTAAAAACTATGGATATGCTGTTGTCTAAAAAGGCAGCTAATGACAGAAAAGAGTGGCTCGAAGAAAAGGGGGATTTAGCTAATGGTTAAAGAAAATGAAAAATTACCTTTAAGTAAATTTACTGAACAGGCTTATCTGGATTATTCAATGTATGTAATTCTAGATAGGGCTTTACCTAACATAGGTGATGGACTCAAGCCTGTACAAAGGCGAATAATTTATGCAATGTCGGAATTAGGTTTGAATTCTTCTGCTAAGTTTAAAAAAAGTGTAAGAACTTCAGGTGATGTTGTAGGAAAGTTTCATCCGCATGGAGATGCAGCTGTGTATGAAGCCATGGTTCTTCTTTCACAATCCTTTTCTCTTAGATATCCATTAATTGATGGACAGGGGAATTGGGGCACAGTCGATGATCCAAAATCGTTTGGAGCTCAAAGATACACAGAATGTAGATTAGACGGTTACGCTCAGACACTACTGCAAGAATTGGGTCAAGGCACGGCTGATTGGCAAGGAAATTTTGACGGTACTTTATTAGAGCCCTCAGTTTTACCTGCAAGGCTACCAAATGTTATTTTGAATGGAGCCACTGGAATTGCTGTAGGTATGGCTACNGACATACCTCCCCATAATCTTCAAGAAGTGGTAAAAGCATGTATAAAATTATTGCAAGAGCCAAAAACATCTATCGAGGAACTCTTCAAAATTATACCCGGACCTGATTTTCCAACTGAAGCAGAAATAATTACTCCTAAAGAAGAAATACTTGAGGCTTATAAAACTGGCAAGGGATCTATAAGAATGAGGGCTACTTATCTAGTTGAGGATGGAGAAATAGTTATTAATGCTTTACCTCATCAAACTCCCAGTACAAAAATTCTTGAACAAATTGCTTCTCAAATCGAAGCTAAGAAACTACCGATGATAGTTGACCTCAGGGATGAAAGTGATGAAGAAAATCCTACTCGTTTGGTATTAGTCCCTAGATCTAATCGTGTCGATAAAGAAGCTGTTATGAATCATCTCTTTGCTACAACTGATCTACAAAAAAATTTCAGGGTAAATATGAACATGATAGGTCTAAACGGGAAACCCCAAGTTTTAGACATCAAATCAATTTTAAAAGAATGGTTGAAGTTTAGAACTAAAACAGTCACCAGGAGATTGCAACATAGACTTGATTGGGTATTAGATCGGCTACATATCTTGGAAGGGTTAATGATTGTCTATTTGAATATTGAAGAGGTAATCAAAATCATAAGGAAAGAAGATGAGCCTAAGAAAGTTCTTCAAAAGAAATACAAATTGAGTTCTGTTCAAGTCGATTCAATTCTAGAAATAAGATTAAGGCAATTAGCCAAGCTAGAAGAGGAAAAAATAAGAACAGAACAAAAAGATCTTGATGGCGAGAAAGCTGAACTCGAAAAGATTCTCAATTCGAAAGCACGTCTAAAAACTTTGGTTAAGAAAGAGTTGACTGAAGATGCTGAAAAATATGGCGACGAAAGAAAAAGTCTTCTGGTTGAAAGAGAAGAGGCCGCCGCTTTCGATAAAACTGAACTTATTTCCTCAGATCCTGTAACAATCATACTTTCTGAAAGGGGATGGGTAAGAGTTGCTAAAGGGCATGATATAGATCCCGAAGGAATGAGTTACAGAGAAGGAGACAGTTTTCTTTCTTCGGCAAAAGGCAGAAATAATTTGAACGCAGTTTTTATAGGGTCGCAAGGAAAGGCCTTCACATTACCTTGTCATGGTCTGCCTTCAGCTCGAGGTCAGGGAGAACCGCTCACCGGCAGACTAAATATAGAATCAGGTGAAACTTTTGCAGGAGTAATGTCTGGAAAGGATGACCAAAATCTTGTGTTAGCATCTGATGCTGGATACGGTTTTATTGCGAAGAGTGGCGATCTACAAACTAAGAACAAATCCGGGAAGGCTGCTTTGAGGGTTCCAGAGAATGGAAAAGCGCTTTCTCCGCAGCCGGTGATTACAACCGAGGACAACATAGCAGCGATAAGTAGCGACGGGAGAATGTTAGTGTTCCCAGTTAGTGAATTACCTGAATTAGCTAGAGGAAAGGGTAATAAGATTATCAACATACCGAAGAAGAGGTATCAAGCAGGAGAAGAAGCACTTAAAGCTATTGCTGTTTTAGGGGAAGGCAGAGAATTAAAGCTTGTAAGTGGGAAACGACATTTCACCATTAAATCTAAGGATTTAGAAAACTTCAAAGGGTCTAGAGGCCTTAGAGGTAATCTTCTACCTAAGGGGTTTCGCAAGGTTGACTCTGTTGAAGTCGTGTCAAAGCCAAGTAAAGAAAATAAACCTGAAGAAGAGTAACTTTTAAAGCATGAAAGAAAAATTTCCATACCCTGGAAATCCAGTAAAAGTCACTCCAGAGATGTGTGATATGAATGGCCATATGAATGTGGCTGATTATGCCCGAATCTTTGATGATGGCTCTGGTGAGCTCTACAACGACATGGGCTTCGGACAAGAATATTTTAAGAAAGGATTCTCTTGTTTTACTCTAGAGATGAACATTCAGTATTTAGAAGAGTTACTTGAAGGTCAAACTGCTTTTCCTTACTACAAGATAATTGATATAAATCCGAAGTTAATTCATTACGGCGGTATATTGTTAACAGACGAAGGAAAGCTTTCTGCAACCAATGAACAAATGTTAGTTCATATAGATATGTCAAAAAGAAAGTCATCAGAAATGCCTGAAGAAATGTATAACAACCTAAAGTTGATGTGCGAAGAGCACAACAAATCAGGTGGCGTAGAATTTGATCTTAGATTAAAGATCAAGAAGTGATTTGTTAGATACCAGCTAATTTTCTTTGTACATCCTCCGTAAGAAGAGGGACAACTTCTAAAGCTTCAAGATTTTCTTTTAATTGGTCTACCTTTGATGCTCCCAATATAACTGTAGATACATTTGGGTTTAACAAACACCAAGCTATGGACATTTTTGAAAGACTAACTCCTAATTCATCGGCAATAGGTTTCAAGTTCCTAACCTTATCCATTCTGGCTTGGCCTCTTTCAGAATCAATCATATGTTTTTTTAGCCATTCATAACCTTTTAATGTCGCTCTTGAACCTTCAGGTATGCCATCTAAATACTTTCCTGTTAAGGCTCCTGAAGCAAGAGGAGACCATATGGTTGTACCCATTTGATATCTTCTAAAAATAGGATCGTACTCAACCTCGAACCTTTTTCTATCCAAGAGATTGTATTGAGGCTGTTCCATAGTAGGGGGTGTTAAATGATTCTTTTCAGCAAATTCATAAGCTTCAGTTATCTCCTCCGCTGTCCATTCTGAAGTCCCCCAATACAACACCTTCCCTTGTGTAATTAGATTGTGCATTGCCCAAACAGTTTCCCCAATGGGGGTATCCGGATCTGCTCGATGACAAAAGTACAGATCCAAATAGTCTACTTGCAATCTTTTCATGGCTTGATGGCAGGCTTCAGTTACGTGTTTTTTACTTAAGCCCAATTGGGTAGGTTTAGGGTTAGGTGACGAGCTGAAAAAAACCTTAGATGAAACACAATAACTGTCTCTAGGTTCATTAATACTTTTAAGGGCTTGGCCCATCACTTCTTCAGATTTTCCTCGATCGTAACCTTCGGCATTGTCAAAAAAGTTTATTCCTGAGTCGAAGCAAACCTTAAACATGTCTTCAGCTAATTTTGTATCTACCTGAGTATTAAAGGTTACCCAAGATCCGAAAGAAAGCTCAGAAACTTTCAACCCAGATTTACCTAATTTTCTATATTCCATGAATTCATTATAATAAAAACAAAACTTCAACAGGATTAATTTAAGGACACTTTGTAAATGAAAAAATTTTTAATTTACCTTATAGCNTCAATACTCATTATTACCATTGCAGCNATGGTTGGATTGAGAAGCCCTTCTGTTCAGGACAGAATCATGGTGTCTGTTGTTTCTGGAATGATAAATGCTCCTAATAACCTTCCACAAGAAGATGCACTGAGCGCTGTAGTTTGTGGATCCAGGTCTCCAATACCCAGTCCAGGCAGGGCAGAAACCTGTGTCATGGTTAGAGCAGGCGAAAATATTTATATTGTTGATATTGGAGATGGCAGCGCTTCTAACCTAAGAAGTTGGGGGATACCTTTCAATAAAATTAAATCTGTCCTTTTAACCCACCTTCATTCAGATCACATTTCTGATCTAGCTGATTTGCACCTCGCTTCTTGGATTAATGAGAATAGGGAAGCAAAATTAGACATCTATGGTCCTGAAGGCGTAAATCTTGTTACAGAAGGTTTTGAAACTGCTTATGAACCAGATTATTTTTTTAGGAATACTCACCATGGGGAGCAAATTGCTCCTTTGGATGTAACAGGATTCAATCCTCATACGGTAGATTTAAATCAGCCCAAAGTTATCCATGAGGATGATCTAATAGTAACTGCGTTTGAAGTAGTGCATGACCCTGTTAAACCAGCTCTCGGTTATCGTTTTGACTACAAAGGTAGGAGTTTGATCATTAGCGGTGATACTTCTTATAGTGAAAATTTAATTGAGAAATCAAGAGAGGTAGATGTGCTCATCCATGAAGCACAAGCTAATCATATGATCAATATAATAAGAGATTTTAATTTGCAAAGGGGAGCTGATTTAAATGCAAAACTTATGGAAGATATAACCACTTACCATACAACCCCTGTTGAAGCGGCAGAAATTGCAAACTTAGCAAATGTTAAACATCTTATCTTTTACCATTTGACGCCTGCTCCTAGAAACTACATAACTGAGATTATGTTCTTAAGGGGTGTAGACGAAGTTAGAGAAGAATGGACTCTTTCAAATGATGGAACAATGGTAGTTTTACCTGTTNGAACCGATGAAATAATTATTTCCAACATCAAATAGATTTAAAATCTTTTTAGCGCCTTATCTAATCTAAATAGACCTTCCTGAATATCTGAATCAGGGATATTCAAAGCAGGAGCAAATCTTAGAGTAGATGTTCCTGCAGAGATTCCAATCAAACCTTCCTGATAACACAAATCTAGAAGCGAGCTTACTTTATCTTTTTGATTCAAGTCACAACCGAACCAAAGCCCTTTAGATCTAATCTGACTGAAAGCTTGGTGTTTATTTGATATCTCTTCTAACCCTTGTTTAAGTAACTCTTCTTTTGCATTAACACCATCGAGAAAACTATCCTGTTTAACTAAATCTAAGACTCTGATTGCAACAGCACAAGCCAATGGATTTCCTCCAAAAGTACTACCGTGACTACCCACAGTTAAAGCCTCAGCAAATTTATTTTTTGTTAATGTCGCGCCAATAGGCATGCCACCACCAAGGCCTTTAGCGCTGGTTAAAATATCTGGGATAACCTCGTATTTCATGTATGAAAATAATTTCCCCGTTCTACCTATTCCGCTCTGCACCTCGTCAAAAATTAATAGTATTTCTTGTTGATCGCAAATTTCTCGAAGCCTAACCAGAAACTCCTGATCAGCAGCGTGCACTCCTGCCTCTCCTTGAATTGGTTCTATGATGATTGCAGCGGTCTTATCCGAGATACATTTCTTCAAAGAATCAAGATCATTAAATTCTGCTCTAAGAATGGATTGGTCTAAAGGTCCAAAGCCTTCCTTGTGAAGTTTTGAACCACCCAGTGAAATATTTAGCAAAGATCTTCCGTGAAACGCATTTTTGAAGGCAATTATTTCAACTTTATCGTTACCTTTTGAGTGATGATATTTTCGGGCTATTTTTATTGCTGTCTCGTTTGCTTCTGACCCGGAATTACTAAAGAAAACCTTTTCGGCAAAGGTTAAATCCACAAGTGCTTTTGCTAAATTAATTGAAGGTTCAGATGTTAAGTAATTACTGTGGTGCCAAATTTTTTTGGCCTGTTCTTCTAGTGCTTTCAGAAGTTCAGGATGAGAGTGACCCAAACTGTTAACTGCTATACCGCCACCTAAATCAATATATTTTTTATCATTAACATCCCATACCGAAGACCCTATAGCCTTTTTAACTACAAAATTAGCGGGTGCATAGTTAGGCACCATTACCTCATAGTAATTTTCTAGTAGTTGATCGTTTATATTTTTTTCTTCATTCATACCTAACTTCTTTTGAAGGCGCGGTATTGTATGTACTATTTGCTGATGATCCAAATAGAATCTGATGAGAAGGACTTACTTTTTACAATAACCTTAAGGCCTAATAAGTCTTTATCTTGGAAATCCAATCTACTTTTTATTATGGCTATATCTCTAACCTGCGGTGCTATAGGTTTAGGTTTTTATATAGTCGGAGCTTCCTTAATTTTGCCTTTTGCTGGTCTTGAAATTATTTTAGTGGGAACTTGTGTTTACTTTGTAGTTCAAAGAACTTACAAGCAAGAGATCATAACCCTAACTCCAGAAAGGTTGAAAATTGAAAAAGGGACCAGAAAACCTAACCAAGTTTGGGAATACTTTAGAATTTGGGCTTTTGTGGTTGTTGAAAAACCAAAACATCCTTGGTATCCGGCACACATACACATAACATCTAAAGGAGAAAAGGTTCCGATAGGTGATTTCTTAACCGAAGAAGAAAAGCTCAGTTTAGTAGAGAACCTAAGAAATATTATTGCTTCTTTAAAATAAAATTATTTTCTCTGGTTAAACCTTCTTCCAACAAGGGAAGCTGCAATGTTTATTTTTTGAATGTCTATTGTTCCTCCAGCTATACCCCATCCCCAGGCATCTCTGAATCTTCTTTCCATTTGATATTCTTTATTGTATCCATAACCGCCCATAAGCTGTATAGCTGTTCCAGTGACTTCTCTGGCCATCTCATTCGAAAAACATTTGCCTACACTTGATTCAAATATACTTGGTAAGCCTTCCGCTGCATTGTGAGCTGCCCGATGAATTAATAGCCGACTGGCTTCTACTTTCATTGCCATTTCAGCTAATTTAAGTTGAACCGCTTGAAAATCCACTATCGGCTTACCAAACTGTTCTCTTTCTTGCACGTATTCAAGGACCTGATCTAATGCTCCAGCTGCTTGTCCCAAGCTCATGGTTGCATTTCCGCATCTTTCTAAATCGAAAGCTTCCATTAGTTTTTTAAAACCACCGTTAGCTTCCACAACAATATTTTCTTTAGACACTTTTACGTTATCAAAAAATATATCTGCTGAGGGGACCCCATTAAAGCCCATAAGTTCCTCCTGCTTTCCAAAAGTTAAACCTTCGGCATCTTTTTCGACATAGACTGCTCCAATTCCTTTTGCCCCAGGTTCATCTGACATTCTGCAATAAACTACGTAGCCTTGTGCATGCCCTGCACCGGAACACCACCTTTTCATGCCGTTTAATACCAGATTTCCATCTTTCTCTTCAGCTTTTGTGGTTAAGTCCGTTAAGGCTGATCCTGCATGAGGTTCAGACATACTGACCGCAACAAATAAATTACCTTTACAAACTTCAGGTATGACTTTTTGCTTTAAATCTTCATTAGCNAAATGCTCTATGGCCTTGATTGGACCTACGGCACTTTCGAAGATTGGCCAAGCTACTAATGAAGAAACCTTGGCAAATTCTTCTAAAACCAACAAAGCATCTATATTCGAAAGGCCTAAACCGCCGTATTTTTTATTTATATTGATTCCTAAGAATCCCATCTCAGCATATTGACCAAACCATTCATCAGATAAAAACTCCTTCTTCTCTTCTAATTCTTTGGCAACAGAAGCCATCTCCTTTTGCGCGAACTCTCTTGCAACAGACTGTAATTCTTTTTGTTCTGGTGTTAATGAAAAATCCATGGTTCCTCCTTTTAAACTATTCTTTTATCTCTTAGATTTGTAATTTCTTCATCAGAATATCCCAACTCTTCAAGTATTTGGTTTGTATGCTCACCCAATAACGGAGCCCGGGTCTTAATTTCTCCAGGATTTTCGGATAGTTCCAATGGTGAGACAACAATAGGAACTGATTCTTTTATATTGGGGTATGGAATTTTTTGAAAAAGATTTCTTGCTTCTATATGTGGCTCGTTTACAACTTCATTTGCTTTAAGTACTTCTCCTACTGGAATCCGTGCTTTATCCAATTCTCCTATGGCTTCTTTGGTAGTTCTTTCTGCACACCACTCTGACATCCTTTGGCTTATTAATTCAGAATTGTTACCTCTACTTAAATCATCTTTAAATCTTTCATCTTCAAGCCATTGACTCTCGCCAATTAGGTTAACCCATCTTTCAAATAACGGCTGACCAACGGTTGCTATCAAAATCCAGCCATCTTTTGTTTTGAATGTATCAGACGGAGCAGCAGTCTGACCTCTATTAAAAGTAGCTTCACGATTTACATTTAATAGTTCCTGTTCAATGATTAAGCCATTAGTCATTGTAAGGGCAGTTGCCAAGAGAGAAGTCTGCACTCTTTGACCTTTTCCTGTTTTTTCTCTCTCCATCAGAGCCATGCAAGTCCCAAAAGCTGCAAGAGAGGCACTGCAAAAATCTACATACGGAGCATAGTTCTTCGTTGGCATATCTGGACTGCCTGTCATATCCATTGAACCAGACATAGCTTGAGCTACCCCATCAAAACCAACTCTGTCAGCATATGGACCCGTAGTTCCAAACGCGGTGTTAGAAGTAAGTATAATTTTTGGATTTTCCTTTGACAGAGACTCAAAATCTAAACCCATAGCCTCTAGGGTCTTTTCAGGAAGATTAGCAATAACGACATCTGCTGTTTTGGTAAGTTTAGCTATTATCTCTTTGCCTTCTGGCTTCATAGGATTCAAGGTAAAACCTAATTTATTTCTATTCATTTGGAGGAACATTGAGCCATCTTCCTCATCTGAAACAGGAGTGGTAAATCTGTCTTCACTCCCTTTTACTCTCTCAACTCTTATAACCTCCGCCCCGAAATCAGAAAGTAGGGCACCGCAAAAAGGTCCAGCTATATATCTACCAAAATCCAGAACTCTATACCCCTTCAGGATATCTTTTTGTTTAGACATTTTCTCTCCTATGTTTACTGAAGAATTCCCAGATTAATTCATTGCCCCAATTGATTTCTTTTCCATTGTTATCAATGCATTCATTTTGATTGGGCATACTTTCCCTTTGTTTTTCAGACCTGCAATAACCCACACCTGGGTTTTGTCCAGGCCAGGCATGCCCTCCATCAGGAACGAGACAATTTGTTACTTCGAGAGTTTTTCCTAGAGCACACTTACTTCTTGAATTACAAACAAGGTTATTATTTTTTCCGGTTAATAAGTCAGCAACAACTACTTCTTTTGTACAACCCATACTTTCAGCCCATTTATTAAAGGATACCTCCGGTTTTTCATAAAACCATCCATCTGCCGAAACATCTCCTTTTATTGGAGTTACTGTATCTTTGTCCCCAAACACTTGAAGATAAGAGACAGGGATTTTTGGAGCACAACTTCTATCACGTGGTATGGATCCACTAATAGAAGCCGCAGCAGCTAATATTTCAGGGTGAATGCATGCAAATCTATGAGCCATCGCTCCACCGTTACTCATACCTGATAGATATATTCTAGACCTGTCTACAGAGTAATTTTCTGCAACCTCTTCTATAACTTTCTTAATAAATCCAATGTCGTCGTAGCATCCTGTCCAAGCACAATGGCTGTATTCTTTGCATTCTTTTGGTCTTGGNTATTCACCTCTTGAATTAATACAAATGGGCCTTTCTCCTCCTCTTGGCGGAGCATTGCTTTCCAAATCATTCCATGAGCTGACAAAAAAAGGCATTCCATTTGCCTTACCCCAAAAGTTTACGCCCTGAGGATAAACCGCTATGTAATTTCGGTATTCAGCNTGCAAGTTCATCCNCTTAGTTGTTTCTTTCTCAAAGCCACTGGCTGTTCCTGTATATCCATGCAAACCAACTACCAACGGAAGTTCTTCTTTAAAGGTATAGCTTGTCGGCAAAAAAATTAGGTATTCCCTATCAATACCCTGCCAGGACATTGTTTTCTTTTCGAAATTTTCACTGGTATTAGTTTTTACACAGGAACTCAAAATACAGATAAAAATAGAGAGTAATAATATTTTTATTCTTACATTCATGATCAATTACCTTCTTTGAAGATTATAATGAACTTCTATGAGTAAAACAGAAATACCTCCAAAGGGTTACCAGGCATTTAATATTTCGCAACCTCATATAGATCACTTGGGTCCTGGTTTTTACAAAAAAGAAGACGATGATCAGTTAGTGCTTGGTTTTTATGTTAGAGAAGAACATTTAAATGGTTACGGTTCAGCACACGGTGGAATGCTAATGGCAGTGGCTGATTTTACTTTAGCTACTTCCGCTATGAGAAAATCAGATAAGCCAGTAACAACCGTTAGTTTTCATTCTGAATTTATTAGTCCTGCACCCCTGGGTTCTCTATTAGAAGTAAGAGCTAAGGTTACCAAAAAAGGAAAAACCCTGGCCTTTTCTAAGGGTAATATTAAAGTTGGTGATGAAATAATTTTAAATTTTGGAGGCGTATTAAAAATACTGTAGTTCATGAGCAAAGATCTAGATATTGTCATTTACGGTGCTACCGGATTCACTGGAAAGTTATGTGTTAAATACTTAACCGAAAAAGCTAAAGATCTTAACTGGGNAATAGCGGGAAGAGATAGAACTAGGTTGTCTCAAGTAGCCATAAGATATTACCCTAAAATAGAGAGATTAGTTGCAGATGGTGATGATGAAGAGGCACTAGACTTAATCACTAAAAGAACCAAAGTAATAATTTCCACAGCTGGTCCATTTCATAGATATGGTTCAAAACTAGTTGCTTCATGTGTTAAAAATTCAACTCACTATGTAGATATCACTGGAGAAACATTTTGGATTAAAGAGATGATAGATAAGCATCATTCCGAGGCCGTAACCAAGGGAGTAAGAATAATACCCTCCTGTGGTTATGATTCCCTTCCCTCGGATTTAGGAGTTTTCTTCGCTGCTAAGATGCTCCAAAAACCTATTAAAAGGGTGGAGTCTTTTCATACAGGGCAGGGAGGAGCATCCGGCGGAACCATTGAAACGGGGTTTTCAATGGGAGATTTAAATCTAGGTAAGCAAATGCAAGATCCCTTTTTATTGAATCCTGAAGATTCTGTAACTCCTGAACAAAGAAGTCTGAGTTCTGACAAAGTTAAAATAAGGAAAAATAACCTCATTGATGCTTGGACAGGTCGGTTCATCATGGCCACTATGAATACTAGGGTAGTTAGGAGAAGTGCTGCCTTACTCGAAGCAAGACAAGAAACCTATGGAGTCGATTTTACGTATCAGGAACATGCTTTTTATCAGAAGTATCTCAATGCTTTCCTGGTATCTTTTGGCACTATATTTTCAATGATAATCATTGCGACTCCTCTCAGAAAATTGGTCAGAAGGTTTTTACCTAAACCAGGAGAAGGGCCTAGTGAGGAAACCATGCGGAAAGGGTTTTTTGATTGTTTGTATACAGCAGAAGCAGAGGATGGTTCTATCAATATTTTCAGAATGCATGGAAAAGGAGATCCAGGTTACAGGGTTACCTCAAAGTTTGTTTGTGAAAGTGCTCTTACCCTAATCCACAGCGAAGACGATTTACCGGGAGGTAAGGATTACGGTGGTCTTTTAACACCGGCTTCAGGACTGGGTCAGCCTCTAATAGAAAGATTGTCAAAGGCCGGAATATTCTTCGAAGGCCCTTTAGATAAGCCAACTTAGAAATTTTTATTTTTTGGGAAGTTTGAACGCTCCTAACTTCTTCTTTAAAAGTCTGTTTTTTAAATTAGCCGTTACAGGTATACCATTCCTATAGGGGGGATAGGCTTCTCCTTGAATGAGAGGGTTCAAATATTTTTTACACGACCCTGTGATACCAAAACCATCTTTTGTAATAAAACTTCTCGGCATTTTCTTTTCTTTATTGGCAACCCTACTGAGAGAAACTTTATCTATTTCCCAAGAATATTTTTTTGTATTTTTCCTTTTTATAATTGGCATAACAGCATTTTGGCCTTTAAGTACTAATTCAATAGCAGCTTGTCCTACTGAATAAGCTTGTTCTAAGTCTGTTTGTGAAGCAATATGCCGAGCAGACCTTTGAAGATAGTCTGATACTGCCCAATGATATTTATACCCTAAAGAAGAATTTATTATTGAGGCTATTTGAGGGGCTACTCCTCCCAGTTGTTTATGACCAAAAGCATCTTTAGTACCTGCGTCAGCTAAGAAATTACCTTTACTATCTTGAACACCTTCAGATACAACAATGACGCAATAACCTTGTTCCTTAACGGTAGTTTTAACTTTAGAAATCATCTTCTTTTGATTAAAAGGTATTTCCGGAAAAAGAATTATGTGAGGAGGATCCGTTTGTTTTTCCTGAGCTAAGCCTGAAGCTGCAGCTATCCACCCAGCATGCCTACCCATTACTTCCAAAATAAAAACTTTAGTGGAGGTTTCAGCCATGCTTGCTACATCAAGACCGGCCTCTTTAGTTGATATCGCTATGTATTTAGCAACTGAACCAAATCCGGGGCAATTATCAGTAAAAGGGATATCATTATCAACTGTTTTTGGTATGCCAATGCATTGAACCGGAAATCCCATGTCTCTTGTGAAATTAGCTATCTTATTAGCTGTATCTTGTGAATCTCCTCCTCCGTTATAAAAGAAATGACCAATATTGTGGGCCACAAAAATATCCAATAATCGTTTGTACTCACTGTTATTGTTATCAGGATCTTGAAGCTTATACCTACACGAGCCGAATGCTCCTCCTGGCGTATGTTTTAACTTAGCTATTTCTCTATCGGATTCGAAGCTGGTATCAATGAGCTCTTCATGAAGAGCTCCAAGAATGCCATTTTTAGCTGCAAAAATTTTACCTATTTTTTTTGATTTTCTGCCTGCCTCTATTACACCCGCTGCAGTTGCATTTATTACTGCAGTCACCCCGCCCGATTGTGCATATAGAACATTTCTATTCTTCATAAGTGCGATGTTACTTAAATCTTGACCAAGAGGGAATTAAAGGAGATGGGTATAATTAAAATATGTCAGTAAAAAAGATTCACATATTAGGTATCTGTGGAACCTTTATGGGCAGCCTAGCTCTGCTTGCAAGGGAATTAGGGTTTGAGGTTTCAGGCTGTGATGAAAATATTTATCCACCAATGTCAGACCTTCTCCAAGAACAAAATATCAGAGTAAATCAAGGTTTTAAAAAGACAGACCTGCCTCAAGCCGATCTTTATTTGATAGGCAATGTAATTTCTAGAGGAAATGAATCTATCGAATACATCTTAGATTCAAAATTACCTCATACCTCTGGACCAGCATGGCTATCAGAGAATGTCCTTCAAAATCGAAGAGTTATAGCAGTCTCTGGAACTCATGGAAAGACTTCCACCACTGCGATGCTAACCTGGATACTTGTTAATTTAGGGTTTGATCCTGGTTTTTTAATTGCTGGAAGACCTAAAGACTTTTCTGTTTCGGCTAAATTAGGTAAAGGTGAGATTTTTGTAATTGAAGCTGATGAATATGACACAGCTTTTTTTGATAAACGAGCAAAACTCATTCACTACAACCCTGAAGTCTTGATCATTAATAATTTGGAGTTTGACCATGCAGACATATATAGAAATCTATCTGAGATTCAAAAACAGTTCCATAACTTGATCAGGACAATGTCTTCAGAAGATCTCATAGTATTTCCTTCAGATGATAAGAATATTGAGGCCGTGTTGGAATTGGGGGTGTGGAGTGGAAAATCAGAATTCGGTTCTAAAGGAAAAGATCTAAATTACTTTGAAGCTATTAAAAAGGATCACTCTTCACTTAAATTTTTTATAAATAAAGAGAAAGTCGAAATAAATTGGAATATGTTAGGCGAGCATAATGCTAGAAATGCAATGGCAGCTCTATTAGCCCTACATCACTTTGATATTACCTTATCTGATTCGGCTAAGTGTTTAGAAACATTTTCTGGGGTGCAAAGAAGATTAGAGACAATTATAGATCGAGAAGAACTTAAACTCTTTGACGATTTTGCTCATCATCCAACTGCAATAGAAGAGACCTTAAGAGCTTTAAGAGCTCGTTATAAAGATAATAGAATAATTGCTTTGATTGAAATAAGGTCAAATACCATGAAATCAGGATTGCATGACAAAGCTCTTCTTAGTGCAACAAGTGAAGCGAATCTAGTTTTCTGGAAGGGGCCAGATGAAAATCAGTTAGGCAATTTAGTCAATCAATCGCCTAAAAATCAAAATATTATAGATTCAGTTGAGCTTTTTGCTGAGGAACTAAGAAGGTCTATCATTAATGAAAGGGATGTAATTGTTATGATGTCAAACGGGAGTTTTGATGGACTAGCAGATCTTTTAAAATCAAAACTATAACTATATGAAACCTCTTTTTTTAATTTTCATGTTCGTACTTTTTCAGTCTTGTGCTGAAAATATAAAAAATTTAGATGCTGAACAGATAGCACAAGATTCGTTGATATTAGATTCACATGTAGACGTTCCTTATCGTCTGTGGCGTCAGCATTTGGAAGACCTAGAGATAGACGATATATCGGGTTCTACCGATGGAGATTTTGATTTTATTAGAGCAAGAAAGGGAGGTCTTAATGTCCCATTCTTCTCAATATACCTGCCAGCAAGTACCCAAGAAGACGGAACTTCCCATCAAATGGCAAATGAATTAATCGATATGGTAGAAGACATAGTCACTCTTCATCCAGAGAAGTTTATTTTAATAAATTCTGTAGCTGATCTTGGTTCAATTACTAAAAAAAATATAGTTGGTATAGCCTTGGGTATGGAAAATGGAGCACCCATTCAGGGTGATCTCTCTAGGGTCCAGTACTACTTTGATAGAGGCATACGTTATATAACTTTGACTCATTCCAAGACCAACCATATCAGTGATTCTTCTTACGATGAAAATATTCAATGGCACGGTTTAAGTGAATTTGGTAAAAACCTGATTGAGGAGATGAATAAAGTTGGCATCATGGTAGATATCTCTCATGTAAACGATGAAGCTTTTTACCAGGCAATCGAAATAAGCCAGGTACCTGTGATAGCAAGTCATTCTTCTTTGAGGTACTTTACCCCAGGGTTTGAAAGGAATGTCGATGACGCCATGCTAAGTAAATTAGCTGAAAAGGGTGGTGTTATACAAATTAATTTTGGAAGTAGTTTTATAAGCAAAAGACCTCGGGATTATTTAGTCAAAATGAATAGTTTCTTGGAATCAAGGTTAGGTCAAAATTTAGAAGAAGTCTCTGAACAAGATATCAGAGAAACTAGAAGTCAATTTATTAAAAACAACCCTTATCCTTATGCAAGTTTAGACGAAGTGCTAGATCATTTTGATAGAGTTGTGCAGTTAGTAGGAATAGACCACATAGGAATAGGATCTGATTATGATGGGGTGGGTGATACCCTTCCTGTAGGTTTAAAAGATGTTTCGACTTACCCAACTCTTATTCAAGGTTTATTAGAAAGGGGTTATACCCGGAAAGACATTCAAAAGATTCTTGGAGGCAATCTCATAAGAGTCTGGAAAGAAGTTGAAGAATATGCCGAACGAAACTAATTTATCAAAAGAAGACTCTGTCTTTCCTTTGACAGTTAATGTCCTTCCAGGAGGTTATCTCCCTTTACAAATCTTTGAACCACGATATTTAGATATGGTTAAACGATGCATGAGTCAAGAAATAGGCTTTTGCATTGTTCTTTTGAGGGGTCAAAGCCAAACAAAAACTACAAAGTTACCTGATCATTCACCTATAGGTACATATGTCGAAATCGTTGACTTTAATCAACTTGAAAATGGTCTCTTAGGCGTAACTGTACAAGGTAAATATCGAATCAAAATATTAGATAGAAAAGTTCAGGAAGATGGGTTAATTATTGCAGACACCATAGAAGAACCTGAAGAAGAAGAATCAATATCATTAGAACCACAATATGAAAATATTTGGAGAATACTTAGAGAAATTTCAGACCATCCGGAAATAAAAAAACTTCAATTAGTTATAGATTTTGATAACTCATCAAGTGTTGCTTACAGCTTAGCAAGTCTTTTACCGCTTACGCCTCCAGAAAGACAAAATATACTTGAGTTCCAATCCAATGTGGATAGATTTGACCATCTAAATAAAATAGTTAAACAGCTAGGAGGCTAGCCTTGTTAATCAGGATCCGAAATTTTAAGTAATTGTTTGCCGAAATTTTGTCCTGTAAAGAGCCTTACCAAAGTATCAGGTGCGTTCTCTATACCTTCTTGGATATCCTCCAGATAAGTAATTTTTCCTTCTTCAACCCATTTGCTAAGACTGCTTATAGCTTCAGGAAATCTATCTAGATAATCAAGAACAATAAATCCTTCCATTTTTGCCCTCATTATTACTAGAGACATGTAATTGGATGGTCCCGGTGCAGGACTCTCATTGTTGTAGGTTGAGATAGCTCCACAAAGTACTATCCTTGCATTCATATTGATTAATGTTAAGGCGGTATCAAGAAATTCACCTCCAACGTTGTCGAACACCAGATCTATTCCATTTGGGCAAAGTTCTCTTAAGGTTTCAGCTAAATCAGCACTTTTATAATCTATTGCAGCATCAAAATTAGCTTCTTCAGTAAGCCAATTACATTTTTTGGTTCCTCCTGCAATTCCTATTACTCGACAACCTTTAATTTTAGCTATTTGTCCTGCTACAGAACCAGTAGCTCCAGCAGCACCAGAGATGACAACTGTTTCACCTTCTTTAGGTTCTCCGACATCAAGTAAACCAAAATAAGCAGTTAAACCTGTCACTCCATAAACACTTAAGGAAGCAGTAGGCGGGATATTATCAGGAATTTTGGAAGCGTTCATAAAACCCGCTTTACCATCAGTAATCGCAAATTCTTGCCATCCAAAACTACCTTGCACTATGTCGCCTTCTATGAAATCAGTAATATTAGATTCAATTACCTGCGAAATAGTACTTGAACGCATAACTTCTCCAATTTGAACAGGAGGCATATAACTTTTCATATCATTAAGCCAACCTCTTTGGGTTGGGTCAAAGCCAAAATAGAGATTTTTTAGCAGCATTTGGTTTTCTTTTAGTTCGTCTAATTCAGATTCTCTAAACTCAAAATTATCTTTGCTTACCATGCCTTGAGGTCTAGAAGACAAAACCCATTGTCTGTTTTTTAAATTCTTTCTTGTCATAATCAATTATTCTCCCTGTCGCCANTTTCCATGAAACCCATAGGGTATTCTATGAGGTAATTGAGCAGTGGCAATGGGTCCGGATGCTACATCCATAGCATTGAATATTAATAAATCGGATCTATTTTCAATTCCTCTATAAGCCAACGTTATTAAGTACCCATCACCTTCTTCGGCTTCATTTGATGAAGGAATAAAAACAGGTTCTCCAACAGCATCTTCTTTATTTAAAACATAGACTTCTTTTTTGTTTGTTTGATGATCATGATGAGCAACAGAGTTAAAGCTTATTCCAGGAGGATGATCACCTATACTTGCCGCATAGAATCCATGCCTGTAATTAAGCATGCTAAACCTTTCGTCCAGTCTAGGAAATTCACCTATGCCTTCATCTAGGCAGTTTTTATTTATCTTTCCTGAGTTTGAAGATAAATCTATTTCCCACCTATTAAGTCTGGCCTCAGCTTTCTTTGGATCTGGTGTAGATCCGTCAGCATGAGGAAATAATGGAGCTTCTTCAAATTGCATCATATCGGCAATTATCCTATCTCCATCTGTATAAGCATTCATTGGATGGAATACATAACAAGGGTCATCTTCAATCCATTTAATATCTTCAACGGATCCATTTCTTGGCATAACACCTATATAGCTAGGCATCTGTCCATTCCAAGCAATAGGGGCATTACCCTTTATAGCCTCTTCAAAATCAATGATTAAGGGAAAGATAGGAAAGATTACATGTTCAGAGGTGACAATAAAATCATGAACCATACTTGAGTAAGGAGCGTTAAACTCAGAATAATTAGTTAATTTTCCAGCTGCATCTACAACAAAATAAGTAGTCTTTTTATCACCAAAGCCATAACTAAAAGCAAACATCTCTCCAGTTAGAGGGTCAATCTTTGGATGTGCTGTCATAGGTGAAAGCAGTTTGCCTTCATAGTTATATGGTCCAATCGATTCCAGGGTTATTGGGTCAATTTCAAATGGAGGATGCCCTTCTTCAAGGGCCAGAAGTTTATCTACATGAAAGACAATATTAGTATTTGCAGTTCCGTCTTCTCTTTCTGGGTTCCATTCAGGATCTGGGTCCATCGGATTTAGTAAGTTCACTAAAGACCTTCCTGCTCTTCTCTCTTGTTTCCATTTGGAAGTTTGAACCCATCTATTTTTGTAAGAAACTTTTCCGTTTTCAAAGTGGAAGGCATGAATCATTCCGTCCCCTCCAAACCAATGATAATGTCCTCCTCTTGGGGGGAATTGGGGATCGGGACCATTTCTATAGTAACTTCCGAATAAGTCTTGAGGTATTTCTCCTTCAACTACGAGGTCATTGAGATCACATTCCATCCTCAAGGGTGCATAGTTTCCTTCCAAGTTAGGATGGTTTGGGTAGGTTGTCGTCATATTTTTCCTCTTTTAATTTTTATTAAGTTTAACAAGACACAGTTATTTTTTGTTAAGTAAATATCTTACAAATAAGAGAAAAGCAATTGCTAAAGCTATAAAGCCCGCAGCTAAAGTTAGGTTATCTGATCCTTCCAAAGCAGTCTTTGCCGCAAAATAACCTGGTAATGTGTAGACGGGTGCCCAAATTAGACCTGAAATAAGATCTACAAAAATAAAAGTTCTCAAATCCATGGACAATGAGCCAACTGTAATTGGAATTAAGGGTCTAATAGGTCCAACAAATCTGCCTAAGAAAACACCTGGTATACCATAAGTTTTAGAAAATTTACGACCTTGTTCTAGCCAAGAAGGGTTGTTATTGAAGGGCCATATACTGTCTATTCTATTACTTAAATATTTACCTATAAGAAAACTAGAAATATCTGCTAGACAACTAGATAGATAAACTAGGAAAACAACGTGAAAAATTGAAAGATTAGTGGAGGCAGCCAATCCTGATATAGCAGCTAATAAAACTACACCAGGAATAATTATTCCAATTAATGCAAATGATTCTATAAATGCAGCTGAACATAATCCGAGTACTATCCACTCAGGGTTTTGTTGTAACCAGAGGCTTACTGCTCCAATGTCAAACATCTTATAATCCGTTTTTTGAATTCGCTTTCCTATAGAATATTTGATTATGAAAGATAGTAAAGACATAAGTTCCTATATGGAATTGTTAGGGTCTGAAGCCAAATCAGCTTCAGAAGTTCTTTCTAACTTATCTAGTGAAAAGAAGAATTCAGCACTAAGTAGGATTGCAAAAATTCTTGAAAAAGACAAAGAGGTTATTCTCAAAGCGAATAAGTTAGATTTATCTAAAGCCAAATTAAATTATGTAGAGGAAGCCTTAATTGATAGATTGGAGCTGACAAGTTCAAGAATTAATTCGATGATAGGTGGGCTTGTATCTGTAGCTAACTTGCCTGACCCGATAGGCTCCTTAACTGAATTAAAACCAACACCTTCTGGAATAAAAATAAGTCAGATGAGAGTCCCTTTAGGGGTTGTCGGAATCATTTATGAATCAAGACCAAATGTGACTGCTGATGCTGCAGCTTTATGCCTTAAGTCAGGGAATGCTTGTATATTAAGGGGTGGCTCTGAAGCATTTAAAACTAATACCGCTATTGCTAATAGTTTAAAAAAAGGATTATTAGAAGAGGGTCTACCTGAGTCATCTATACAGCTTGTAGAGACTACAGATAGGGAAGCGGTTAAGGTCTTATTGAGTATGGATAAATGGGTAGACATAATAATTCCAAGAGGTGGAAAAGGCTTGGTAAAACTTATATCTGATGAAGCAAAAGTTCCTGTGATCAAGCATCTCGATGGCATTTGTCATGTCTATTTAGATGAAGAATGTGATGAGGAAAAAGCTATTTCAATTGCCATTAATGCAAAAACTTATAGGTACGGAATTTGCGGAGCTATGGAAACGCTTTTAGTCAATAAGGACATAGCAGGAAGAATTTTACCTGTTATTGCCAAAGCCTTTGAAGAGAAAGAAGTTGAATTACGAGGCTGTGAACGCACTTTGGAGTTTTTGAATATATCAAAGGCTGTTGAAGAAGATTGGGTGACCGAATATTTAGCGCCTATACTGTCGATAAAAATAGTCGATGATCTGAAATCAGCGATTGATCATATAAATATGTTTGGTTCTGCTCATACAGACAGCATAGTTACAGAGAACATTGATAAGGCTAAAGTTTTCATGAGGAATGTAGACTCAAGTTCAGTAATGCATAATGTACCTACCTGTTGGGCTGATGGATTTGAATATGGCTTGGGGGCTGAAGTCGGTATTTCAACGGATAAATTTCATGCCAGAGGTCCCGTGGGATTAGAGGGATTAACCTCCCTTAAATATCTCGTTGAGGGTAATGCTGAACTACGAGGGAATTAAATTTTAATCAATGCCAAGAATAGTCGGTATATTTGGTGGTACTTTTGATCCTGTACATAATGGTCATGTGCTAACTATTTCAGAACTATTAGAGAAATTACCTTTTGAAAAGATTTTAGTTATTCCTAATTTCCAGCCACCTCATAGAGAGAGCTCTCAGGCCTCCTACAAACACAGATATGAAATGGCCTCCTTGGCATTTAAAGATATACCAAAAACTATGGTTGATAGTAGGGAGTATCTTAGAGAGGGTCCATCTTATGCCATCAAAACAGTTAAGGAAGTAATGTCTGAGGAAGAAGGAGCTAGGGTAGTTATGATAGTTGGTTCAGACTCTTTTGTAGAAATACATTCGTGGTACAAATGGGAAGAGCTTATTAATCTGGTAGATTTTGTGATCATGAAAAGACCAGAAATACCACTTTCGAAAAACAAGAAAGCAAAACATTTAGTTAGTGCTGAATGGTTTAAAAAAGACTTATTTGAAGACAGTCAATTAAATATTGTTGAAATTGAAGTTACTCCCTTTAAAATTTCTTCTTCATCAATTAGAGAGAATATTGCCAAAGGTAAGAAAATTGATCATCTTGTTAATACGCTTGTTGGAGAATACATAAAAGAACACGGCTTATATGGCGCAGAAAGTTTTACCTAGCAAGTTAAGAGACCTTGTATCGGCTAGCCTTGATGAACTAAAGGCTGTTGATCCTGTCACAATTAATGTAAAAAAATTAAGCAGCTTTACAGACTATATGATCATAGCCAGTGGTACTTCTAATAGACATATACAGTCCATTGGTGAAAAGGTTCTTGAAGATCTTAAAGCCAAGAATATTAAGCCTCTCGGACTGGAAGGAGAGGGAAGTGAGGAATGGGTACTTATAGATATTGGAGACGTTGTTTTGCACCTAATGTCTTCTAAAGCTAGAACTTTTTATGATCTGGAAAGTCTTTGGGATCCTGATTTAGGTAGATGAAGTTTCATATAATTTCAATAGAAGGCAAAAGACCTTTATGGGCAAAAACTGCTTTTGAGGATTATCAACAAAGATTCGATCAGTCAATACAGATTAAATGGTTTGGTATTAAGCCAGATCGTAACACCAGATCTCTAGGCAGGAAGAAAAGAATTTCCGAGGAAGGTAAAAAGCTCCTTAAATCTGTTAACAAGGACACCACAATCATTGCGCTAAACAAAGAAGGTGTGAGTTGGACTACTTTAAAATTGAAAGAAAAATTTAATCAATGGTTAACCTCATCTAAAGACGTATCCTTTTTAATTGGAGGTCCTGAAGGATTAAGTGAAGATTGTCTTAACGCATCCAATGAGATCTGGTCACTATCACCTCTTACATTTCCTCATTCAATAGTTCCTATTATTCTTATTGAACAGCTTTATAGAGTTTGGTCAATTGAAAAGAATCACCCTTATCACAAATAGAAAATGTCAGAATTTTTGAATTTAGATAGAGAAAAAGAAGCTCAAACTAAGCTTACAAAGAGGTCAATATTTTTGTTTTTATTGGTAGGCTTATTTGCGATTATTACGCTTTTTCAGATAGTTAAGTTAACTGTCCTAGATTCAAGCTTATATAGAACAATCTCAGATGAAAACAGAATCGTTCGTGTTCCCATTTACCCCTCGAGAGGACTGATAAGACTTTCTGATGGTGAAATAGTTGTTGAGAATATAGTCTCTCAAGCCTTAACAATATCACCCTCCAAGATAAAAGATATTGACCAAACACTAAAAGAATTAAAGAAGAGCTTCATCATCAATGAAAAACAACTGTTAGCTTTTAAAGAGAAATCCATTAGTAAAAAACCTAAGTATGAAAGGCTAGTTATTGCTCAAAACTTATCTCAAGAACAAATAGCAAGGTTCTCTGTAGAGAGTGATAGATGGCCAGGTTTGTCTATTGAGGCAAGACTAATGCGTTTTAATTTATTTGGGCCCATCTTTTCACATGTACTAGGTTATGTGGGGCAGATAAGCCTTGAAGAAATAGAAGACAGTGTGAATTTCTCCTACCCTCTTTCTTTTCAAATAGGGAAATCTGGAGTTGAAAAGTCTTATGAAGAACAAATGAGAGGGGGCATAGGCTATAAGACTGTTGAAGTAGATGTTCACGGAAAGGAAATAAGAGAATTAACAAGAGTTATTCCAAAAAAGGGAAGCGACATTTATCTTGCTTTGGATAAAGATCTACAAGAGCTTGCAAGAAATGAGTTGGCGGGTAGAAAAGGAGCTATTGTAGCCTTAGATCCGAATAATGGATTTATAAAAGTCCTTGTTAGTGGTCCCGACTTTAATCCTAATATCTTAAATAAAACTGAGATAGGTGATTTAGATACCATCCTTAACGACCTAGAAAGTCCTCTTTTTAATAGAGCCATTTCAGGGAGTTACCCTCCTGCTTCAACCATCAAACCCTTTATAGGACTTCTTGGGCTAAAAGAAGGTGAGATAGATTGGAATACCACAATTGAAGATGAGGGCTTCTTTCAATTAAATGAAGAAGGGAGAAAGTACAGGGGGTGGAAAGAAGAGGGGCATGGTCAAGTAAATTTAACAAAATCTATAATTGAATCTTCTGATGTTTTCTTCTATCAACTTGCTGCCCAGCTAACAGTTGACCGTATAGCTGTCTTTTTAAAAAAATTTGGTTTCGGTTTTAGAACCGGAGTGGATCTATATGCTGAAGCTGAAGGTGTATTACCTGATAGAAAATGGAAATTAGGAGCTATAGGAGAATCTTGGTTTGTAGGAGATACAGTAAATATGGGCATAGGGCAGGGTTACATTTCTAGCACACCTTTACAACTTGCCTTGGCTGTCTCTTCAATTGCTACAAGAGGAAAGATTTATAAACCCAAGATAGTATTTAAGGTAGAAGAAGAAATAATAGAAAAGGAAATTTTTCTAGAAATTAATTCAATTAAAGAATCTGACTGGGAAAAGTTAGAAAGCGCAATGGTGTCAGTCATTTCCGACTGGAGAGGAACGGCGTTCAATTTGTCTGAAATAGCTAAGAATAAAATTGCCGGAAAAACAGGAACAGCTCAAATCAAAAGTCTTACTGATGAGGAGCTCACAGTAAAGGAAGAGTATGAAGACATAAGGCAAGAAGTGAGTAATAGAGATCATGCTTTATTTGTGGGATATGGTCCTATCCCTGAGCCCAAACTAACTGTAGTTGTGATAGTAGAAAACGGAGAATCTGGAAGTGCTATTGCTGCTCCAATCGCTCAAAGATTAATCGATAAGTACTTGTCAAAGAATAATTAAATGTCAAATAAAGCGCCCCTTGATTATCAGTTAAATACCTCTTTTGGAACAAAAAAGTTTACTTTATCAAAACTTTTAATAGACCCAATTTTAGTTTTCTCATTGCTAACTATTCTAATTTTTGGTCTTTTCGTTCTTTTTAGTGCAAGTGGACAAACTGTAGTTATGGTTATGAAACAATCCATTTATGTAGCTATAGGTTTATTTCTAATGTTTTTTATCTCTAGATTAGATCAGAGCGTTTATAAGAGTTTTTTAATGCATCTCTTTTGGTTGGGATTGATACTTTTAAGCTGGGTTTTATTATTTCCTGCGGAAGGATATAAAACAGACCGTTGGATTGATTTGGGTTTTATAAGTTTTCAGCCGTCTGAGGTTATTAGGCTTCTATTGCCTTTAGCAGCTGCTTCTTATTTAACTAGAAATCAGAAAAGGAACACAATAAAAGACTGGCTCGTTGTATTAGTAGCAATTTTAAGCAGCAGCTTTCTTATTTTTAAACAACCAGACTTAGGTACTGCATTAATAGTACTGGCATCAGGGTGTATTCCAGTTTTTTTAGCAGGATTCCCTTTGCTAATCTTAATAATTTTAATAATGGTGGTGATAATCTCTTCTCCATTCCTTTGGGCTAGCCTAACCCCATATATGCAACAGAGGATTATTACCTTATTTAATCCAGAGTCTGATTTACTTGGCGCTGGATGGAATATCTCTCAATCTAAAACAGCTATAGGGTCAGGTGGATTTTGGGGCAAAGGTTACTTAAATGGAACCCAAAGTCAGTTAGATTTTATTCCTGAAAGCCATTCGGATTTTATTTTTTCAGTAATAGGAGAAGAGTTTGGATTTTTAGGGATTTTCTTACTCTTGATGTTATATGGAATAATTCTTTATAGAGTGTTTAAAATTGCCCTTAATTCTTCTACAGAGTTTTCTAGGTTAGCAACTACCTCTATTGGGTTTATCTTTTTAATTTACATATGGATCAATGTATCAATGACTGTTGGTACGCTCCCTGTTGTAGGTGTACCTCTACCACTTATTAGTCAAGGAGGCACCTCNATCCTTATTCATTTAGTTGCATTTGGGTTTGTTTTATCAATGAAAAGAAGACAAACTTGGTAAAAAAATATGAAGCATTTATCAATATTCCTGTTAATTGTAAGCACAATTTTTGCTTTTGAGATAAAGGCAGATGAGTCTATCTCTTATCAAAATAGACCTGATGTAATTGATTTTATTGAAATGATGCACAACAAGCATGGATCAGACAAAGAAGAACTGAAAAAATTATTTTCTAGTGTCAATTTTCAAGAACGTGTTGTTCGAATAATGAATAGGCAACCAGAAGGCACAATGACTTGGTCTAGTTATAAGAACATGATGGTTACCGATGAGAGAGTAGATTCAGGAAAGCAGTTTATTGGTGTATATAAAGAGGATTTAAAACGTGCAGAAGATATCTATGGAGTTCCAGCTTCAATAATAGCTTCTATTATTGGTATAGAAACAAGGTACGGAAAAATTACAGGGAATATTAGGGTTTTGGACTCACTGAGTACTTTGTCTTTTGATTATCCTAGGAGAGCTAAATTTTTTAAAGTTCAACTAGAAGAGTTCCTCTTACTTGCTGAAGAAGAAAACTGGGACCCTTCTAACATTAAAGGTTCTATAGCAGGAGCAATGGGATTTGGACAATTTATGCCTGATAGCTATAGAAACTATGCTGTTGATTTTGATTTTGATGGCAAAAGAGATATTTTAAATAATCCTGTTGATGCTATAGGAAGTGTGGCTAACTTTTTAAATAAAAAGGGCAAATGGGAACCAAATACAAAAGTTGTATTAAAAGCTACACATAGTGGTGAAAGGCCAAAGCTTAAATCATCCTTTAAACCTTATATGAAGGTTTCAGATTTGAAGTCTTTTGGTATTACACCAGTAGAAAAATTACAAAATCAATTGCGTGTTATTCCTATAGAGTTGGAGATAGAGAAGGGCTATGAATATTGGTTAGGTTTAAAAAATTATCAGGCTATATCAAGATATAATAGAAGCAAGCTATACATTATGGCGGTTTATGAATTTAGTGAATCTTTAGCTGAATTCTTTTAATAGAGAAATGTTAAAAAAAGTATTTTATTTTGTCCTCAGTCTTTTCTTTCCGATACTTATGTTTGGAAATGAAAGCTTTATACCTGATCCGCCTTCACTTAGTTCAGCAAACTATATTTTGATAGATTCAAATACAAATCGAGTATTAGCTAAGTTGAATGCAGATGAAAGGATTGAACCGGCAAGTATTACTAAAATTATGACAGGGTATATCGTTTCTGATCAAATCCAAGATGGATTCCTTAGTCTAGATGATCAGGTTTTGATAAGTGAGAATTGCTGGAGAAAGAAAGGCTCTAGAATGTTTATTGAAGAAAGTTCGAGGGTAGCTCTTCTAGATTTAATAAAAGGAATGGTAATACAGTCTGGCAATGATGCTACTTGTGCTATAGCTGAACATGTAGCAGGCTCAGAGGACAACTTTGTAGATCTTATGATGCGATATGCCAATAGAATGGAATTAACAAATACCAGTTTTGTTAATCCTTCGGGATGGCCTGATTCTGAACATTATTCTTCAGCTCAAGATATAGCAAAACTATCAATGCTTTTAATAAAAGATTTTCCTGAGCATTACTCGCTTTATAAAGAAAAATGGTTTACCTACAACAATATTCGTCAAAGAAACCGTAATGCGCTTCTTTGGCAAGATGATTCAATAGATGGATTAAAAACTGGACATACCGATTCAGCAGGATTTTGCCTAGTTTCTTCTGGCGTAAGAGAACAAACAAGACTAATTGCTGTAACCCTAAAAAGTAATTCAGAAAAAAGCAGACTCACTGACAACAGAAGATTGCTTGATTATGGTTTCAGATATTTTAGGACCAAAAAACTGGTTAACAAAGGCCAGAATATTAAAGAAGAACAGGTTTGGGGTGGCGAGGTTGAGAAAGTAGGCATCGCACCCATAAAGGATTTTTATCTAACCCTTCCTTTAAGAGATTTCAAAAAGATAGAGTCCTTCATATCTTTAAATGATTATCTTCAAGCTCCAATTTCAGAAGATGAAATAGTTGGAAAAATGATTTTTAAGCTAGGGGAAGAGGAGGTTGGATTTGTAGATCTGGTCACCGTTAATGAAGTAAACAGCCTAGGTTTGTTAGGAAGGGCTTGGTCTAATATCAAGTTATTAGTCTATAGGTTCCTAATGGAAGAAGAATAACTTTCGTTATGACTTGGACCTATTTAAATAAAGAATTTTTAAGAAAAGAAGAAGTAAAAATTTCCCCATTTGATCGAGGTTTCTTGTTTGGAGATGGGGTTTATGAAGTTATTCCAGTGTATGAAGAGAAAGCTTTTCTTCTGGAAGATCACCTTGCCAGGTTAGGCCGTTCCTTGAATTCGACTGGAATTAAAAATCCCAAAAAATGGAATGATATCCCTGGAATAATTTATGAGTTAGTTAAAAAAAATACTTATAGCAATCAGTCGGTTTACGTTCAGATAACTAGGGGTGAAGATTCAATTAGAAACCATATTCCAGACCCCAAAGTTCAGCCCACTTTGTTTATTACTTCTTCAGAGCTTAAAGTTAATCCTTACAGATTGGACCCAGAAAGAAAAGGACTAAAGGTTAAAACTCTAGAAGATCCAAGATGGAATAGGTGTGATATCAAGGCAGTTACTTTACTTTCAAACATCATAGCTATGAAAGAAGCTAATCTAGAAGGAAACGATGGAGTGATATTTTGTACCAATGGAGAAATAACCGAAGGTGCTGCAAGTAATGTTTTTGCTGTTTTTGACAATCAAGTAATAACCACTCCAGAATCAAATAAAATACTTTCTGGCATAACCAGAAAACATATTATTTCTTTGCTTAATAACAAAGGAATTGAAGTACTGGAGACGGTCTTAAAATTAGAGGATATACATAAAGCTGAAGAGGTATGGGTAACTAGTTCCACACAAGAAATACAGCCAGTAACAAAGATTGATGGAAGAGAGCTAAATATAAAAAAGTCTTATAAAGATTGTTTATGGTATGAACTTTTAACCTCTTACTTTAGCCTGGCTTAAAAGGAAAGAGTAAGCTCTCTTATGCCAAGCCAAGGGTTCTGTTTATTGAATCCTTTTATACAGGAATCTATGTGGGCTATTCTTTTATAAGCTTTTAGAATTTTATATCCATCAACCTCCCTGGAGGTTTTTGAAAGAGAATCTAAATAGTTCCTAGGCCCCCAAATTCCTTTGGTAGAACCTGATTTTGATACTTTGAATAAGTTATTCAGTTCTCTTGTCAATGCCCAAATAATAAGCGTTTCAGGTGTTCCTTCTACCTTAAGTGACTCTAAGACCTGAATTGCTTTTGATGTATTTCTAGAAACAAAAGCATTGGAGAAATCAAAAATTGAATATTTAGATGAGCCTGTGATGCTTTTTTTCATTTTATCTAGATCTATTTTTTCAGAAGGATAGACCAAAGATAATTTCCTTATTTCTTGCAAAGTAGCCATCAAGTTCCCTTCAGTTTTTTCTATCAATAATTGTAAGGCTTCTTGCATGATCTCAATATTCAGTTCCTTTGCTTTATTTTTAATCCAGACTTTTAAAGAACTGGTGGAAAGTGGTGCAATGGAAATTAAAGTTCCAACTTTTTCTAAAGCTTTGACCCAAGCTGAGGAAATACTTTTTCTTTCTAAACCTTCTCCAATTAAAACTAGCAATGTATTTGGGTCCAGGCTTTTTGAATAGTCTTTTAAAGAATTTGCTCCTTTAACACCTGGGCCTTGTCCCAGTAGCTTAACTTCTAAGATTTTTTTTGATCCAAAAAGATCTAAGTTATCAGAATTAGAAGATAGGAATGCCCAGTTGCTTCTGGAGTCTATTATGTGAGTATTCTTTTCAGTAAAGCCTTCCTGTTTAGCTTTAGCATAAATTTTTTCTAAGTTTTCTTCTATTAGGATGGATTCATCTGCAAGGATTACATAGATATTATCCAAAGATTCTTTTAAGGCTTCGTTAAGCCTTTCTTCAGTTAGTTTCATTTAAAAGGTTAAGTAAGGAAAAATTGATCCTTTTTAATGCATTCTTAAAAAAGTTCTCTTTAAGCCTGTTTTCCACTTCCTCAATAGCTAAAATTCGTGATTCGTCAAAAGAATAATAACTGTTATCCTTAAATTCCAGCAAGAAATCATCTTTCTTTCCTGCAGGAGTTAAATGTATCTTTAAATGGTACTCCATTCGTGCCTCTTTAGTTCTGGCTCCAGCCCCTAATGCCGATGAATATCTAGTAATTGTATGCTCTAGAATCTTTATCTCTAGATCCGTGTCTTCAGCTTCTTTATTCACATATAACTTTTTTAAACCAGATTGTCTTTGAAGGACGCTGACAAAATCCAGATTCATGTTGTTTTTCTCGAAATAGATAGTAACAACCAAATCATTTAGCCCCTGATATGAACTTCTAAGTTTGTAATCACAGCCAACTAGAAAGAAGCTAATGATTAAAAATACTAAGGTTTTTCTTAAGGCTATTATCACTTTTCTTAAATTACAAAATTCAATAATTTTTTATCAATATAAATTATTTTTTTGATGTCTTTACCTTCAATATACTTTCTTATGTTTTCTTCTCCTTTAGCTATTTTTTCTATTTCTATTTGGGGCAAGTTAGAGTCAACTGTAATTTGTCCTCTAAGCTTGCCGTTAATTTGAATAGCTATTTCAATAGACTTTTTTTCAAGCAGACTTTTGTCTGCTTCAGGCCATTCAACATCAATAATTATGTTTTGATTCCCAAGCTGATTCCACAAAGCATGGGTAATGTGTGGGGTAATAGGAGAGAGGCTTATTAGAATCGTATTTATAGCCTCTCTAACTGAAGACTTCTCTGAATCTTTTGCATTAACAGCTAAAAATTCTTTTGGTATTGCATTTGTTAATTCCATAATTGATGCTATGGCTGTATTAAAAGAGTGCCTTCTTAAAAAGTCATCTTTAACCTTAGAAAGTGTTTGATGTGTTTTATTTCTTAAAGTTGTTACGCTCTCACTTGAGTCAATAAAATCTAACTCTTTTTTCGATTCTGAATCTAAATGCTCTTGGACTAGGTTCCACAATCTATTTAAATATCTAGATGCTCCTTGTAATCCCTGTTCAGACCACTCAAAAGACTGATCAGGAGGGGCAACAAACATTACAAATAGCCTTAGAGTATCAGCTCCATAAAGATCTATTACCTCATTTGGATCTACAATATTCCCTTTAGATTTAGACATTTTTGATCCATCCTTAAGGACCATTCCTTGACACAATAGGTTAAGAAATGGCTCCGAACCTTCAACTAAACCTAAGTCTCTAAGACACCTGTAAAAGAATCTAGAATAAAGTAGATGGAGTACGGCATGTTCAATGCCACCAACATACTGATCAACAGGGAGCCAATACTTAGCTCTTTCATCTAACATGGCTTCATTGTTATCGAAAGAAGCAAATCTAGCGTAATACCAAGAAGATTCGAAGAAAGTATCAAAAGTGTCTGTTTCTCTTATAAATTCCTCACCCTCTAGTGAAACTTTAGTGAATTCCTCCATTTCAGAAAGTGGCGATTTAACTCCAGAAAATTCAACTTCAGTTGGCAGTACAACAGGAATATCCGTTGCTCCTTGCAAGTCTCCTTTAGAATTTTTCACTGCTGGAATAGGAGCACCCCAATATCGTTGTCTCGAAACCCCCCAATCCCTTAGTCTGTAGTTGATCTGTTTTTTACCGCACTTTAATTTTTTTGCTTTTTTATCGATTTGTTCAAAAGCCTTATCAAAGCTTAGACCATCGAATTCGTTTGAATTAATCAATTCGTTTTTTTCTAGTATGGCTCCTTCTTCAATTGTTTTGTTCAAAGTCCCTTTAATTACCTGCTTAATTTCTATGTTATATTTTTTTGCAAATTCAAAATCCCTCTCATCATGTGCTGGTACACCCATCAGTGCGCCTGAGCCATACCCTGAGAGCACAAAATTAGCGATCCAAATAGGAATTTCTTTTTTTGAGAAAGGGTGGTTGGCTTTCAGTCCAGTATCAATGCCTAATTTTTCTTGTTTGGCTAAGTCAGCTTCAGATAATTTAATAGAATTGATATCTTTTAAGAATGCTTTGATAGTTTTATTTTCTTTCTCTAAATCTAAGGCTATGGGGTGATCACCTGAAACGGCTAAAAAAGTGACACCCATGATAGTGTCTGGTCTTGTTGTGAAAACAGAAATAGGTGGGGCTTCTTTTTTATAGTTAAAATCGAATTTCATACCTTCAGATCTACCAATCCAGTTCTTTTGCATGGCCTTTACTCGTTCGGGCCATCCATCTAAATTATCTGTTTCTTGAAGCATTTCTTCCGCATAGTCAGTTATTTTTAAGAACCACTGCTTTAACTTTCTCCGTTCAATATTGGCCCCTGATCGCCAACCTTTACCATCTTCTACCTGTTCATTTGCCAAGACCGTTTCTTCAACAGGATCCCAATTAACATCGGCTTCAGTTTGATAAGCAATGCCTTTATTCATCATTTCTATAAAGAACCACTGTTCCCATTTGTAATAATCTGGATCACAAGTTGCAAATTCTCTTTTCCAGTCATAAGCAAATCCCATCTTCTTAAATTCAGACCTCATTTTTTCAATGTTTCTATTTGTCCAATCAGAAGGTTGAACTTTATTTTCTATTGCAGCATTTTCAGCAGGCAATCCAAAAGCATCCCAGCCCATGGGCTGCAGAACATTTTTTCCCAGTAATCTCTGAAATCTACTAATGGCATCACCAAGGGTATAGTTTCTGACATGGCCCATGTGAGCAGATCCACTGGGGTAGGGGAACATGCTTAAACAGTAAAATTTTTCTTTATTTGGATCTTCAGTTACAGAAAAGACTTCATTACTATCCCAAAAATCTTGAGCTTCATTTTCCACTTCCTTATGGGAATATACTTTTTTTGCCTTAGGCATATTAATTTAATTTTTTTAATCTATTTTCAAGATAATTAATATCAAAATCACCAGAGATAAAATTCTTATCTGAAAGAAGTTCAATATGCATTTCAAGATTTGTATCTATACCTGAAACTACCATTTCTTCTAGAGCTCTGATCAACCTTACCCTTGCATCCTCTCTATCATTGGCTCTCACTATCAATTTGGCAATTAGAGAATCGTAGTGAGGAGGTACTACATAACCATTGTAAAGATGTGAATCTATTCTAACTCCAATACCTCCAGGGGCATGGTAATCCAATACTTTTCCTGGAGAAGGAATGAATGTTTCAGGGTGTTCAGCATTTATTCTGCATTCAATTGCATGACCATTAATCTCTATATCTTTTTGTTTAATTTTGAGTTCTTCTCCTCTAGCAATTCTTAATTGAAGTTTAACTAAGTCCAATCCTGTAATACTCTCAGTAACTGGGTGTTCTACCTGAATCCTTGTATTCATTTCAATAAAGTAGAATTTCTCATCCTCATATAAAAATTCAAAAGTTCCTGCACTGACATAATTAATTTCTTTACAAGCTTCTATACATTTATTAAATATATTTTCTTTAATTTCATCTGATATACCAGGAGCAGGTGCTTCTTCTATAACCTTTTGATGTCTGCGTTGAAGAGAACAGTCTCTTTCACCTAGGTTTAGGACATTTCCAAATCTATCTGCAAGAACTTGAACTTCTATATGTCTAGGAGCTGTAAAGAATTTTTCCATGTATAGGGTTGGATCACCAAAAGCGCTTTCAGCCTCTGCTTGTGTAAGGTTAATACTCTCTTCTAGATCAGATTCAGAATTAACAATTCTCATTCCTCTTCCGCCCCCTCCTGAAGCAGCCTTAATTATTATAGGATACCCAATAGCTCTTGCTTCTTCTTTAGGGTCACTGCCTATTGGTCCTTCAGATCCAGGAACAATAGGAAGACCTATTCTCTTTGCAAGTTTTTTTGCTGATATCTTATTACCCATAGTTTGAATAATTTCTGAAGAAGGACCAGCAAACTGAAATCCACTTTTCTCTACTTGTTCAGCAAAATCAGCATTTTCTGCAAGGAATCCGTAGCCAGGATGAACACCATCTGCACCGCTTAATTCCATAGCACTGATAATAGCTGGAATGTTCATATAACTATTTCTGGAGTCAGCAGGTCCTATACAAATTGATTCATCTGCCATTTTTACATGCATTAAATCTCTATCAGCTTCAGAATAAACTGCGACTGTGGGTATATCTAATTCTTTACAGGCCCTAAGAATACGAAGAGCTATTTCGCCTCTGTTGGCAATTAGTAACTTTGTTAGCATAAACTAAGCTACTACAAATAATGCTTGTCCAAATTCAACTGGTTCTGAATTTTCTGCAAGTACAGATATAACCTTTCCTGAGTAATCTGACTTAATTTCATTCATCATTTTCATGGCTTCAACTATGCAAACAACATCACCTTCCTGAATTTCATCTCCTACAGAAATAAATGGCTTAGCTCCGGGAGAGGAAGAAGCATAAAAAGTTCCAACCATAGGTGAAGTAATCACTTCTCCTTCAGGATTTTCAATAACAGGAGACTTTTCTTCTGATTGTTCAGACTCTGTTTTTTTTCCTTCCTTATCAGTTTGATTCGGTTGAACTTGAGTCACTATAGTTTCAGTTTTATTTTTTACTAATCTTACTGACTCTTCGCCTTCATGAATTTCAATCTCTTCTAATTCTGAAGATTCAAGCATTTCTATTAATTTTTTTACTTTTCTTATGTCCATCTTACCTCCCTAATTTCCATATCTACTTATGGCTACCTTTAAAGCCAGTTCATACCCCTCAACTCCTAAACCAGAAATAACACCAACCGCAATTTCAGATAGGAAAGACTTTTGCCTAAAGTCTTCTCGGCTGTAAATATTTGAGATATGTACTTCTATAAAAGGTATTTTAGTTCCTGCTAAGGCATCCCTGAGTGCAATGCTGCTGTGAGTAAAAGCTCCGGGATTAAAAATAATACACTTTACATTGTTGTCTTTAGCCTTATGTATTAGGTCAACAAGTTCGTGCTCTGCATTACTTTGAAAATCTGATAATTCATGACCTGATTTATCTGAAATTTTTGATAAATTTTCAACTACTTGACCCAAGGAGGTTTTTCCATAAAGCTCTGGTTCTCTTTCTCCAAGGAGATTCAAGTTAGGTCCATTTAGTAGTAAAAAATTAGCCATAGCTTCAATAGGAAACGATTTTATAAGAATTTAACCGAAATTAAGAGAAAATAATGTTAATTAAATTGTTATAAAGTGCAAACTAGTAGTTAGTTATTTATTTTTATACCACTCTTTTTAATAACAAGCTCCTTCTTTATAGGCGTATAACAGTATCCCTTCTGATTACAACCTTGGTAGGTAACAGTTATTTCTTTTTCAATTTCTTTACCAATATCCAATACCACCTCAACTGCATCAAAGAAAACTTCAACTTGACCAAAGTATTCATCAACTAGAATTTTCCCCTCCGGAAAAGAAGCCCCTAGATAGGTATTTAATTTTTTATCAAAAAAAGAAAATTTATTTAGATAAAGGTAACAGTCTGGCTTTATATCCCATCTTAAGAAAGTTTTTTGTTCAACAATAGCTGCATGAAATGTATAAACTTCATCAGGATGAGGTATCTCATTTTCCATAAAGAGCAACACATCTGCATCCTTGAATTCATCTTTAGCTGATATAGTCGGCATAAAAATTAAGTTAAAAACAATTAAGCAAGAACAGTAAATATGGAATTTAAATCTAGAAGAAATCATTTTTTGGTTTCTATTATCTCATTATTGTTCTTTTTTTCTTGCTCAGAATCTGGAAGAGATACTCCAATAGAAGTTATAGATGCTTATTTAAAAAAACCCTTGGAAGGAGCCCTCTCTACAGCAGCATATATGAGTTTAAAAAATANTAGTGATAACAAAATAAAAATTAAGGGATTAACTTGTAATAACCTATTGGCAGAATTTCATCAAACCGTAATTAAAGATTCAGGCATGACAAGTATGAATAAATTAAACTTATTAACCGTGGAACCAAAATCAGAAATAACCTTAGTACCTGGAAAAGCGCATATTATGTTGATGGGAAAGAGTATGTCGAATAAAACTAAAGGAATAAATTGTGACCTGATCATTGAAGATATTGATTCGTTTCCACCATTCAAGAGAGCTCCAGTTTTTTTTGAAATTAGAGATTAAGTCAGTGAAACACAACTCAGAAAGTTTATTAGAGGTTGAAGATTTAACTGTTAACTTCTTTAGCAAAGAATTTTCTATTGATGCAGTCAGATCAATATCTTTTTCTATTGAAAGAGGAAAGACTTTAGCCTTAGTTGGAGAATCTGGTTCAGGAAAATCAGTAACTGCACTATCTATTTTAAAATTACTTCCCTACCAGATAGCTTCTCATTCAAGTAAATCTTCCATTAAGTTGAAAGGAAAAGAAATTATGGAAATGAGCTCTGGTGAGATCAGGAAGGTCAGAGGAGATTCTATTTCAATGATTTTTCAAGAACCGATGACCTCATTGAATCCGTACCAAAGAGTGGGAAGGCAAATTGAAGAAATTTTGATGGTGCATAAAGGAATGCGTAGAAAGGATGCAAGAAATAGAGTTATAGAATTATTAGAGAAAGTACAAATTCCAGATTCAAAACTGAAAGCTGAGTCCTATCCGCATCAACTTTCTGGAGGTCAGAGGCAAAGAGTCATGATTGCAATGGCTCTTTCTAATGATCCTGATTTACTGATTGCTGATGAGCCCACAACAGCACTAGATGTAACTGTCGAAAAGTCCCTACTTGAGTTACTTAAGGACCTTCAAGTACAAATGGGAATGTCTATACTTTTCATCACGCATGATCTTAATATTGTAAAAAAGTTTGCAGATGAAGTTGCAGTTATGAAAGAAGGAGAAATAGTTGAAAAGGGTGTAGTTAATGATGTTTTTTCTTTTCCCCAACATGCTTATACAAAGAAACTATTGGATTCAATTCCNTCTCCAAAAAATAATATAAGCGGTGAAGGAAAGCCAATTCTTTTATCAAAAGGNTTAACAGTAAATTATTTAACAAAGAAGAGTTTTTTAAAGAAGAATCTTTATTTAACTGCCGTAAATGATGCAGCCATTGAAGTTCATGAAGGGAGAACCACTGGCTTGGTAGGAGAATCAGGTTCAGGGAAATCATCTTTGGCTAGAGCCTTACTGGGATTGGAACAATCTGAAGGATTTATTGAGTTTGATGGAAAAGATTTAAATTCTTTATCAGAGAATTCAAGGAGATTTATAAAAAAAGATTTCCAAATTGTTTTTCAAGACCCGTTTGGTTCATTATCGCCCCGTCAGACTATTGGTGAAATAATTGGTGAAGGTCTAAGAGTGCATGCGTCTCAACTTAGTAAATCAGAAAGACATTCTAAAATCTCAAAAGCCTTAGAAGAAGTAGAACTGGATTCCTCTTTTTTTCTTCGTTTCCCTCATGAGTTATCAGGTGGACAAAGGCAAAGAGTTGCAATCGCAAGAGCTATCATTTTAAAGCCTAAATTAATTCTTTTAGACGAACCTACTTCAGCACTTGATGTATCTATACAGATGCAAGTCATAAAATTATTGTCTGAATTACAACTAAAGAATAATCTTTCCTATTTGTGTATTAGTCATGACCTTAAGGTTATTAGGGCACTATCTGACCTCGTTTATGTAATGAAGGACGGGAAGATTGTTGAGAAAGGAATGGCGGATCAGGTTTTCAATGAACCCAATAATGAATACACTAAAGAACTAATAAAAGCATCAATTTAAGAAAATATTTAAGTGAAAGAAGGTAAATGAGTAATAAGAACAGAAAATATTCTTCAAAAATAGTCGATGGAGTTGAACAAGCTCCATCAAGAGCTATGTTGAGAGCGGTAGGTTTTGAAGAAGAAGATTTCTTAAAACCGCAAGTTGGTATAGCTTCAACTTGGAGCATGGTTACTCCATGTAATATGCATATAAATCAGTTGGCTGAAGCAGCAGCACAAGGAGCTAACAGTTCTGGATGTAAATCCGTTATTTTTAACACAATTAGTGTATCTGATGGAATATCGATGGGAACAAAGGGAATGAGGTACAGTCTGGTGTCCAGAGAAGTGATAGCAGATTCTATTGAAACAGTAGTTGAGGGCCAAGGATTTGATGGCTTATTAGCAATAGGAGGATGTGACAAAAATATGCCTGGTTGTTTGATGGCAATGGCAAGATTAGACAGACCTGCTATTTTTGTTTATGGCGGAAGTATCCAACCTGGAAAGGATAGAACTGATGTAATTTCTGTTTTCGAAGCTGTAGGTGCACATTCCGAAGGCAAAATTTCTGACATTGAACTTCTGGAAATAGAATCAAAAGCCATACCGGGTCCCGGAGCGTGTGGAGGAATGTATACAGCTAATACAATGGCATCAGCTATCGAAGCTTTAGGACTTAGTCTTCCTAACAGCTCTGCAAAAGAAGCTGTTTCGTCTTCCAAAAATGAAGATTGCATTGAGGCAGGAGAAGCTCTTTTAAATTTAATCAACCAAAACCTAACTCCACGAAAGCTGTTAACCAAAAAGGCATTTGAAAATGCAATTTCCATTGTTATAGCTCTAGGAGGTTCTACCAACGCAGTTTTACATCTTCTAGCCATTGCCTACGAAGCTAAAGTTGAACTTAGTATTGACGACTTTACAAGAATAGGAAAAAAAGTACCTGTACTTGCAGACTTGAAACCTAGTGGTAATTATTTAATGTCAGAGCTTATAGCTATTGGAGGAATTACTCCTTTAATGAAAACTCTTTTGAACGAAGGTTTGTTGCACGGAGATGCGCTAACTGTTACTGGTAAAACTTTAGAAGAAAATTTAGATTCGGTAAAAGCCTATTCTGAAGACCAAAACATAATTAAAAACTTTAATGACCCGGTAAAGAAAGACAGTCATTTAAGAATTCTTTATGGAAATCTAGCTCCAGAAGGTGCTGTAGCAAAAATATCTGGTAAGGAAGGTACTTTTTTTAAAGGGAAGGCTAAACCTTACGATTCAGAAGAACAAGCCATGAAGGCCATAATGGAAGGCAAAATAAATGAAGGGGACGTGGTGATAATAAGGTATGAAGGTCCCAAAGGGGGTCCTGGCATGAGAGAAATGCTAAGTCCAACCTCAGCAATTATGGGCAAGGGCCTAGGAGACAAGGTAGCTTTTTTAACAGATGGAAGATTTTCAGGTGGAACTCATGGATTTGTTGTAGGGCATATATCGCCAGAAGCTCATCTTGGTGGACCGTTAGCTCTAGTACAAGAAGGGGATGAGATAAGAATTGATGCTGAAAAAAATGAAGTAAGTCTAGAGGTTGATGAAAAAACACTAGAAGTTAGGAAAAAGAATTGGAAAAGTCCAAAAGAAGAGAGTCAAGGTGTGTTGCGCAAATACGCGAAAATGGTTGGATCCGCTTCTTCAGGTGCAGTAACGACTTAATCGAAGGATTTAAGAATATACTTGAAAAAAAAATAGTACTCCCCATAATAAGAAAAAGAATGCTTATTTCAAGTCTATCGAGACACCCCCTTTGAACACCCAAACTATTTATTCCATGGAGGAAATATGACAGTTGTCACCATAACTGATGATAATTTTGAGGAAGTGGTATCTTCTTCAGAAACACCTGTACTTGTTGATTATTGGGCAACCTGGTGTGGCCCTTGCAAGATGGTTGGTCCTATTGTTGAGGAGATAGCTGCTGAGTTTGAAGGTAAACTAAAGGTTGGAAAATTAGATGTAGATAATAATCAAGCGTCTGCTGCTAAGCAAAATGTTATGAGCATCCCCACCTTGTTAATCTTTAAAGAAGGTCAGGTAGTGGCACAACAAGTAGGCGCATTAAGCAAAACACAATTAACAGAATTTATAGAAACTCATATCTAAATTACTAGACGTCCTCAATATAGGATGGTAGATTGGATTTGTGTATCTTTTCCTGATACACCTAAATCCGGGAAATTTTTTTTAAGATGCAACTATCAGAATTAAAAACTTTACCTGTACAAGAACTCGTATCTCTTGGGGAGGAGTGCGGTCTTGACAATGCCTCACGAATGAAAAGACAGGATGTAGTCTTTGGTATTCTCAAGAACAAGGCAAAGCAAGGAGAGGATATTGACGGCGGAGGAGTTTTAGAAATTCTTCAAGATGGATTTGGTTTTTTAAGATCTCCTGATTCTTCATATTTAGCGGGGCCAGATGATATTTATGTATCTCCCAGTCAGATACGAAGATTTGGAATGAGAACAGGGGACACTATCCAAGGAAAGATTCGACCCCCCAAAGAAGGTGAAAGATACTTCGCAATACTAAAAATAGAAGAAATTAATTTTGAAAAACCAGATAAAGCTAAGAATAAGGTTTCCTTTGAAAATTTAACTCCACTATTCCCTGATCAAAGAATGGTTTTAGAATCAGGAAGTGGTAGCACAGAAGACCTTTCTGCACGAGTTATAGATTTAACTGCTCCGACGGGCAAAGGACAAAGGTCTTTAATAGTATCGCCTCCCAAAGCAGGAAAAACCTTATTGCTTCAAAGTATGGCTCACTCAATTGCTAAAAATNATCCAGAATGCAAGATTATGGTTTTGCTTGTTGATGAAAGACCAGAAGAGGTAACAGAAATGATCAGGTCTGTTAAAGGAGAAGTTATTGCAAGCACTTTTGATGAGCCTCCATCGAGACATGTTCAAGTAGCAGATATGGTTATTAACAAAGCCAGACGGCTCGTTGAACATAAGCATGATGTAGTTATTCTTTTAGATTCAATAACAAGATTAGCCAGAGCTTATAATTCAACGCAAGCTGCTTCTGGAAAGATTCTAACTGGAGGTGTAGACGCCAACGCCCTTGAAAAGCCTAAAAGGTTTTTTGGAGCAGCAAGAAATATTGAAGGCGGTGGTAGCCTAACAATTATTGCCACTGCACTGATAGATACAGGCTCAAGAATGGATGAAGTAATTTTCGAAGAATTTAAGGGAACAGGAAATTCAGAAATCAACTTAGATAGAAAGATTGCAGAAAAACGAGTGTTCCCAGCTATCAACATTCGAAGAACTGGAACCAGAAGAGAAGATCTACTCACAACAGATTCAGAACTTAGACATATAACTATACTAAGAAAATTACTCAATGAAATGGAGGACACTGCTGCGATGGAATGGGTCCTGGACAAATTGAAGGACTACAAGACCAATGCTGAGTTTTTTGAATCCATGAAGCGCAAGTAAAGCTTACTTCTTTACTGCCATCTCTTTCTTTTTTTCTGCCCTTTTACTTTCCCTAAATAGTGAAACTATCTTTTCTACTATACCTAAAGACAATAAAGCTAAGATAATCAAAACGGTCAAACCGCTGATAATTATTTGAGTATTAAGGCTGATCTCTTTTTCCCAAATAATGATAGGTTTTGTATCAAATAAGAACTGGGTATCGCCAAATATTAAAGCTAATAACACAGCTAAAATTATGGAAAATAAATAGATTCTAGGCATTACTTCTTCTGCAGAAGGCAATATCTTGATTGACCTGCTATTTTAGATTTAATCAAATTCCAACCCTCAAACATTTCTTCTACTTTCTTCTCTTTTTCAACTTCAGTGCAAATAATAGAATCCTCTGTTATTAGTTCTTTTTCAACAATTAATGAGAAAGCCTTTTTTAAGTAATTAAGTCTAAAAGGAGGATCAATAAAAACAATATCAAGAGGTTTTTCTATTTTTTTTTCAAAAGGAAATTTTAATGAATCAACTGCCATGACCTCACACTGTTTTCTTATATTTAACTTAACAATAGTTTTGTAGAGTTCCTCGCACATTCTTCTATTTTTTTCTGCAAAATAAACAAAAGATGCTCCTCTTGAGATTGCTTCCAATCCCAAGCTACCAGTTCCAGCAAACATATCTAAACACCTAGAGTTTTTGATTTCATTATGCAGCCAGCTAAAGATAGTTTCTTTTGTTCTATTAGTTGTCGGCCTTATATATCTAGAAGCCTTAAAAGGGATCTTTAATCCTTTGAATTCACCTGCAACTATTCTCACATTAGAAACACGCCTTCTCATGCTTAAATCATATCAGCTAATTTAAATTAAAGTAGATTTAGGGCTATAGGCATGCTAATTTGCCGAAACATGGACCCTGATCTAGTTAAAAAAGAGATTCTTCGAGCCATGCGTGGCATTACTTCGACAGTTACAGTCGTATCTGCAAAAGATGGAGAAAACAAAGAAGCAATGACAGCAACTTCTGTAGCTTCTTTATCTCTTGATCCACCAACAATGCTAGTTTGTATAAATCATGAAGCTACCATTCATAATGTTATGAAAGAAGGTTTGGGGTTTTGTATTAATATTTTATCAGTAGGCCAAGAAGGCTTAGCAGATATATGCAGTATTAAAGGAAAGGAAGGACAAAGATTTTTAGAAGGGAATTGGTCAGAGTTCGATGACATTCCATACAATAAAGATTCTCAATCCAATATGTTATGCAACTGCATTAAGACAATAGAGCACACTACACACACAATTTATTTAGGTGAAATCATTAAGGTTTTTAATCAAAGTAGTTTCAACCCTTTACTTTATAAAGATGGAAATTATTTAGCCTAAAAAAAATGAAAAATAACTACGCACGGAAGCCTCTATCTAATTTCTTTTATATCTCCGTTATCTTATTTTCTTTCTCTTCAATTCTCTCGTCTGAGATCCTGATTGACGGAGAACTATCAGAAGAAGAATGGCAATCTGCTAGAGAAATCCACAAATTCTATGAAGTATTCCCTTTTTCTTTAAACGATGTCTCGGGAAATACAAGAGTTCTTATACTCGATGATGAGAAGGGAATCTATTTCGGATTCATCAACGCTCAATCTATTGAATCTATAAGGGCCAATCAGCATCAACGGGACCAAGGAGCAAGACCTCCTGTAGGAGATCAAGTTGGAGTAACTCTAGATTTTGATAATGACGGAAAGACTGCTTATAGGTTTTCAGTTAATGCAGGAAATTCAATTAACGATGGGACTGTTATTAATGAGAATGAACAAAATTTAGATTGGGATGGTGATTGGTTATCTGCAACTAGCATCTCAGATACTGGTTGGTATGCAGAGATATTTATTCCCTGGGCAATCACTTCCATGAAATCTCAAAAAGGAGATGAGCGAACAATAGGCTTTTGTTTTTATAGAATGATGATTGCCGAATACAAGGTATCTGCGACATGCAAGGGGAGCCCTTATGTAAATAAATTTCTTTCAGTCTTTGATGTAATGGATTTTACAAAATATGAAGTTTCCCAGTTGGACTTCTTTCCTTATGTGACCTTATCGGATGATGCCGTAACGAAAGAGAATGATACTAAGGTGGGTGCCGAAGTTTTCTGGAAAATTGACTCAAGTAAACAATTAAATGCCACCTTTAATCCTGATTTTGGTCAGGTTGAGAGTGATGAACTAGTTGTTAATTTTTCAGCTACCGAAACCTATTACTCTGATAAGCGCCCATTCTTTGCAGAAAATCAATCCATGTTTGAAGTTCAGGGTTACCAAATGTTCTATGTGATTAACACCAGACGCATAGGTGCAGCACCAGACTATGACTGTTCCATATTGTCTTCTAACTTGACGTCCTTGTGCAATGCAAGCAAAAAGGGGACTTCAGACATAGACTTGGCTGTTCGTTATATCCAACAAACAGAGAATCTGGATTTTGGGTTCTTGGCGGCTTCTGAAGAAGATGAAGACTATAGTCAAGGAAGGGATTTTTACGCTACTAAATTAAGAAAAACCAATAAGAATTTTTCCTTTGGATATTTGGGTACTTATGTTGAAAGGCCTGTATTAAATAGAGAAGCAACAGTACACACTGCTGATTTTGAGTATTGGGCTTCTGAAGATCTCAGGGTAAGCGGAGTTTTGATGAATTCCAAGGTGAATGATCAAGATGGGTATGGATTTAGGGTTGGNTATGGCTACACCCCAAGTAAGACCTTCTCTGGGGGAATGGGTCTCTGGTATTTTGACGAAAAAATAGATTTAAGTGATATGGGGTATCTTTGGAGGAATGATTATGCAATGTTCTCCGGTAGGTTCGAATGGAAGCAACCTGAATTTCCGGAGAGCTCTATAAACAGAGAAAGAAGGTACCAAATAGATTTTGCTTACGAGACTGATAGAAAAGGAACTAAAGAGACTCCTCCTATTTCATTGACACTGACTAATGGGTTTAAAAATTCTTCTCAAGCTACATTAAAAACTTTTTACAGAGCTAGCGGGAGAGACACTGTTATTACTAGGAGATATGAGCAATCACCCTATATAAATATGCCCAAAGGGTACGGTTATGAGTTCGAATACATGGGACCTTCTAGGGATTACTACCAATACATGTTTAATTACAAAAGAAGAAAGGGAGAAGAATACACACCATCTCTTGGTTGGAATACTGAATATGATGCTTTTCTTGAACTGTCCCCGACTGATAACTTATCAATATCCATGTATTACAGTGAATACGAAGAGGAAGACTGGTTAAATTGGATCCAAGATAACTTGTTAGCTACATATGACATGAAGCAAAGAGTCACGGTTACAGGACTAAATTGGTTTAAAGGCGACAAGCATGAATTAAGAGTTAAAGCACAAATGGTCGCTTTTACCGCTAGAAACCCGATACCTTTCTTAGCTGACCAATCTGGAAATTTAAATATTTCACCTATGATAACTATTCCTTCTATAACCTTAAGTGATTTGGCTTTTCAAATTCGCTATAGATATGAATTGCAACCGCTATCTTATCTTTATGTGGTATACACCAAAGGAGGAAGGGTAGTAGGAATTGATGAAGAGGATAGCTTAAGAAAAATCTATAAACGCCCTTGGGAAGATCCTCAGGCTGATACTTTTACTGTAAAATTACGTTATAGATTCTAAAATAACATCATAATAAAACATCATTAGGAGTAAATATCTTGCATAGGAGGCTAAATCTTTTTTCCTACCTAATCTTAACTTTCTCTTTCTTTATTACACTGCCAATCTATTCGGTAGATATCAAGATTGATGGTGTTTTAGATGAAGCAGATTGGTCTTCTGCCCGAGAGTGGACCAAATATTATGAATCAATGCCTTTTTCTTTAGCGGAGCCAAAGCATTATCAGAAAGTTCTAGTTCAGCAAGATGAAAAGGGAATGTATTTTGGTTTTATTAATGAGCAGCCAAGAGAATCAAT
>JGI24816J26688_1000019_pt1 | contig 29372 bp, 38 predicted proteins | sample METZYME_3_250m_FD_26688 | JGI IMG/M metagenome (IMG submission 26688)
TTTTAAAGATAAATGGCCTTATCATGAAACAGTCAATATTAAATCTGTTTTAAGCGTTGTGCTAGCTCTTGAATCAATGAAAAAGAAAAAGGAATTAGATCAATTGGCTTTGCGTAAATCACATTTAATAGACATATCCATAGCAGCTTTATTAACTTTTGAAAGACTTCAACATAGATATGAAATTCTTGGAATTCGTCATGGTCTTACTTATATAAATGATTCTAAGAGTACAAATATTTCTTCTTTATTAACTGCTGTTAATTCTACAGAAAGACTATACGGCAAAAAGAAAGTCGTATTAATTTGTGGAGGCGATTCCAAAAGCCAAGATTTTTCTAAGATTGAGAAAGATGCTCTGGACTCACTCAAGAAAATATTGATCTATGGAAAGGATAAGGAAAACATTATTAATGAAATTGGTGATAAGGCTGATTGTTTGCTTGTTGAAGATCTTGAAGAGGCTGTTAATAAGTCGAGAACTGTTTCTATTAAAGGCGATGTGGTACTTCTTTCTCCATCATGTGCAAGTACTGATATGTTCTTAGATTATAAGGATAGAGGAGACAAGTTTCGTGAACTTTCTGGATTTAGTTGAGAACAATGTTTGATAAGTTGGAAACATATTTTTCATTACCAGATTTTCAAAAAATTGATTTTATCTTTTTGGGGTTATTTTTATTTTTATGTTTGTTTGGCCTCTTAGCGGTTGCGACTGCATCCATTGAATTCTCAGATTCACTGACAGGAGAACCTTTAAATTTTACAAAAAAGCAGTCTATTCATTTATTGGTGGGGTTATTTCTATTTTTACTTTTTTTATCTATCCCTTTAACTTTTTGGGAGAACTTTGATCGTTTACTTTTAGGGTTTGGAATTGTTTTATTAATTTTGGTTTTTGTTCCTGGAATAGGTGTCGAAGTGAATGGTGCACATAGATGGTTGAGGGTAGGCCCTGTCGGATTACAGCCATCTGAAATAATGAAACTAATAATTATTATTTATATAGCAGGTTATTCTGTCAGGCGTTTAAAAGATCTTCAGTCCAACTGGTTTGGTTTCTTTAAGCCTGCAGTATTAGTTGTTTTAGTTGTCTCACTTGTTCTTATACAACCCGACCTTGGTACATCTGCTGTCATCTTCGCCACTGTTTTAGGTATGCTGTTTGTAGCAGGTGTAAAGATTAGACAGCTTCTGGTTGTTATTGGATTAGGTTTACTAGGTATCTTGGCTTTAATCATTTTTGTCCCATGGAGATGGGAGAGAATTATTTCTTTTATGGATCCTTGGACGGATCCTTTTGGTGGAGGTTATCAATTAACTTTATCTCTTATGGCTATAGGTAGGGGAGAATGGTTTGGAGTTGGCTTAGGAGAAGGTCTTATGAAATTGGGATATCTTCCAGATGCACATACTGATTTTATTTTTTCTATAATAGTTGAGGAGATGGGTCTTTTTACTGCGATAATAATTATTGCAACTCTATTTTTTATTTCTTTCAGGAGTTTTTATATCGGAAGAAAAGCCCTTGAACGAAATCTATATTTTGGTTTTTTAATTTCATATGGAGTTGGTATATTAATAGGCCTTCATACTTTTATTAACGTTGGAGTAGCAACAGGACTGTTGCCTACTAAAGGTCTTACTTTGCCCTTTTTAAGCTATGGAGGTACAAATTTATTAATTATGTGCTCTCTTTGTGCATTGGTTCTTCGAGTTGATCAGGAAACGAAATCTGCAATGCCATCAATAAGTATTTCTAGAAGGGTGAGTTTCTAATGAAAGCTTTATTTGTTGCGGGGGGTACAGGAGGTCATGTTTACCCAGCTCTGGAAATAGCTAGGCAATTTAAAAATTCTGGAGTGCAGATACATTGGATGGGAAAAGAAAATTCTTTAGAACAAGAACTTTCTCTAAAAGAAGACTTTTTCTTCCAACCAATCATGTCTTCAGGTTTTAGGGAAAAAACTTATAAAGAAAAAATCGTTTCTATCTATCACTTTTTACTTTCTTTTATTAAATCTATTTATATCTTTAGGCAACTTAAACCTAACTTTATATTTTGCTTTGGAGGCTATTCAAGTTTAGGACCAGGACTTGCTTCACGAGTTTTAAGAATTCCTCTATTTATTCATGAACAAAATAGTGTAGCCGGCTCAGCAAATAAGTTATTAGTGCATTTTGCGAGGAACGGTTTTGAAGGATTCCCCCAATCTTTTGACAAGAACAATGACAAAATCCATTTTGTAGGAAATCCAGTAAGAGCTGAAATTACTTCTTTTATTAATAGTAATAACGAAGAGACTTTTAATGGTGAATTTAAACTATTGATACTAGGGGGCAGCCAAGGATCTTCACAACTTAACGGGTTAGTGATGGAAGCATTAAAAAAAGTTAAAGAAAAGGAGAATTGGAGCATCATTCATCAAACAGGTGTTTCAGATAAGAGTAAGTTAGAAGAATTCTACAAAGAATTAAAGATTAATTACAAGGTTGAATCATTTATTGAAAATATGGGAGAAGTTTATAATAACTCGGATTTAGTCATTAGCAGGGCAGGAGCAATGACTATTTCTGAATTGATAGCGACATACACACCTAGTATCTTACTTCCCTTGCCCTGGGCAACCGACGCACATCAAGCTTTAAATGCTAAATATTTAGAAGATCTTGGAGCAGCTAAGGTCATAACATCAGAAGAAGAAAATATTTCGGAATTGGCTTTTGTGCTTACAAAGCTTGCATTTGATAATGAGGAAAGACTTTCAATGGCTAATTCAGCTAAACTTGCCTATCTTCCAGATGCAGCAAAAGTAATTTTTAAGAAAATAGATGAATCCCTCCAAGAAGACACCTAATAAAATCTTTTTTATAGGTATAGGAGGCAGCGGTATGAGCGGTTTAGCTGAAGTTCTATTTAATTTAGGTTATGAAGTATCTGGATCAGATATTAAGGAATCAGACGTTACTGAAAGACTAAGGGTCTTAGGAATAAATTTAAGCATCGGCCATAAGGTAACTAATCTAGATGATGTGGATATGGTCATTAAATCTACAGCTATTGAAGGCACAAATGTTGAGCTCACTCATGCTCGTAAGTTGGGTTTACCTATTCTTGAAAGGGCTGAACTTTTATCAAGCTTAATGAACATGAAAAGAGGAGTAGCAATTGCTGGAACTCATGGCAAAACTACTACTACTAGTATCTTAGCTTCAATTATGACTGAAGCAATGTTAGACCCAACCTTTATTAATGGAGGGATTATCAATAGCTTTTCTTCCAATGCAAAGCTAGGAACCGGAGATTATATGCTTGCGGAAGCAGATGAAAGTGACAAGTCTTTTTTAATGTTACAACCCTCATTGGAAATAATAACCAATATAGATGCTGATCATTTAGTTAATTACAAAAATAATATGAATAATCTTGAAGAAGCTTTTATTAAATTTGTAAAAAAGTTACCTTTTAACGGTCTACTGGTTGCTTGTGGAGATGATCCAATCATTAAAAAATTAGTAGGCTCCTTTTCAAGAAAGACAATCCTTTATGGCTTTGAGGACCACAATGATTACATCATAAGCAATTACAAGACTGAATCTTTTACATCTGAATTTACTTTATCCTATGATAAGGGTTCTGTATCTCGCCTAAAATTAAATTTGCCAGGTAAACACAACGTTTTAAATGCAACAGCAGCTTCAGTTTTGGCTATAGAAGAAGGTGTATCCTTAATAAACATAAAGTCAGCTTTAGAAAAATTTTCTGGAATACGAAGAAGGATGGAATTTTTAGGAAACTTAGGCGACACTGTTGTAATAGATGACTATGGACATCATCCCACTGAGATTAGGAATACTATTCTTACTTTAAGAGAATCTTTCCCAGGATCAGAAATAACTATGGTATTTCAACCTCATAGGTTTTCCAGAACCAAGGATTTATATGAAGAATTTGTAGAAGTCCTTCAACTGGTTGAAGGACTAATTCTTTTGGAAATATATTCAGCAGGAGAAAAACCTATTGATGGAATAAGCTCCTCAGCACTACTTGAGAGTCTTAAAGACAAAGGTCTTAAAAATTTATTGTTAGCTAACTCTACTAAGCAAGCTTTAGAATTAATAAGTTCCTCTATTTCTAAGAAAAAAGAAGTTCTGTTAATCCAAGGAGCTGGAAGTATCTCTGATATTTCTAAGAAATTAATGCTGGAGAGTAGCTAATGGTGCAGGACCAAAATCTAAGAAATTTAATAGATAGAGAGATTTCTGTGCTAATGGGAGGCTGGTCAGCTGAAAGGGAGATTTCCTTGAAAACAGGAAAAGCTGTAACGGATTCTATTAAATCCCTAGGTCTTAGTGTGACAGGTATAGACCTTACTTCACCAGATGAGATCAAAGGGATCGTCAACTCATTAGATCTAGTTTTTATAGCTTTGCATGGAAGAGGGGGCGAAGATGGGTACATTCAGAAGATTCTAGAAGAAAATAATATTCAATTCACTGGTAGTGACTCTAAATCATGTGAAATTTCTATGAATAAATCTGAAACTAAAAAAATATGGAGAGAGTTATCTTTACCCACTCCTGATTTTGTAGAAATCAAAAATGCTGGAACCAGTGATCTAGAAACTTCCCCATTTTTGTCTGCAGAAGATGATATAAGTCCTTTAAAAGAATCATTTGTAGTAAAACCAGCTAGAGAAGGCTCTAGTTTTGGCATAACTATTGTCCATCCAGGAGGCGATACATCTTTAGAAGATGCTATGAAAGAAGCCATTAAATATGATGACACTCTTTTAGTCGAAGCTTTTGTTGAAGGAGAGGAAATTACAGTTCCTATTCTTGGNGAAGAGATTTTGACACCTGTTAGCATCAANCCAAAAAACTCATTTTATGATTTTGAAGCAAAATATATTAGAAATGATACAGAATACTTAAAGTCAGATTTAAATGCTGTTGAGTTAGATACTGTTAAAGAATTTTCTTTCCANGCTTTCTCTTGTTTAGGNTGCAAGGGCTGGGGTAGNGTTGATTTAATNAAAGACAGAGAAAACAACTTCCAGTTAATTGAAATCAACACAGTACCTGGTTTAACAGAGAAAAGTCTGGTNCCAAAATCAGCTGCCATTGAAGGAATAGATTTTAATAATTTAATAGTAAGGATATTAAATACATCTTGCTTGAAGCAATAAGCTCAAATAGAATGCGCATCCTTGATACCTTGCTCTCTACTGATTATAGGGGAGAGCTAAAAAACCGAGAGGTATAAATGAGACATTACGAAATAGTTTTTTTGGTTCATCCNGATCAATCAGATCAAACACAATCAGTTTTAAATAAGTTCTCTTCTATAGTTAAAGAATCAGGTGGAACAGTTCATCGTTTAGAGAATATAGGAAGAAGAAAATTAGTTTATCCAATAGAGGATCAATTTAAAGCTTCATATGCTCTACTGAATGTAGAGTGTAATAAAGATGCTCTAGATGAAATAAAATCTTCTTTTAAATTCAATGACTCAATTATTCGAGATTTGATTGTAACTAAGAATAAGGCTGAAACAGATTTGTCAGCTTTATCTTCTCAAACTGAGCAAGATGATAAGGAGAACCTGGGTGACAAGGAGGAAGATATAAAACCTCAATTGAAGTCAGTGGATGAAAAACCTGAAGAAAAAGAAAATACAGAAAAACCTGAAGAAGAAGTTAAGGTAATTGAGGGATAAGGGATATGCCGAGAAAGCAAAAGAAGAATTTTAAAAAAAGACGTCCAGATCAAGAAAATCGAAGAAGATTTTGTAAGTTTACCTCGTTAGGTATTGAAGAGATTGATTATAAAGACATTAATTTATTAAAAGANTTTGTTACGGAAACCGGAAAAATAATGCCAGCAAGGGTAACTGGNACCTCTGCTAAATACCAGAGACANCTTACTACAGCTATAAAAAGAGCTAGGCATTTAGCTCTTCTACCTTATACCGACTCTCATTATAAATAACTATGGAAGTTATTCTTTTAGAAAAAATAACTAAATTAGGGGATCCAGGAGATTTAGTTAATGTCAAATCAGGCTACGCTAGGAATTTCTTAATTCCTTTCAGTAAAGCAATCAAAGCAAATGAAGAAAACAAAGCCGAATATGAGCAAAGAAAATCATCTTTAGAAAAAGCTGAATTAGAAAGAAAATCGTTAGCATTAGACTTAGTTAACAAATTAGAATCTTTAGATATTTCTATTACTGTTGCGGTTTCAGAAGAAGGCACTTTATACGGTTCTATTGGAACTAGAGAGATTTCAGATGCCTTAAGTGAACAAGGTATAGAGATTGAGAAAGGAATAATCAGGTTACCAGAAGGAACTCTAAAAAAACTTGGAGAATATAAATTAGATTTGGAACTTCATCCAGAAGTTATTCAAGAAATTTCCATAACTATTAAAGCCGAAGAATAGTGTAAGTTTCTGTTGTTTTAAATCTAATCCAGTGGGAAAATTAGGGTCTAATAAAAAAGACTCAGAATTATATTTACATGCCCCAAAACCTTTCCTCAAATGAACAGCTTCCCTTCTCAGTAGAAGCTGAAAGAGCGGTATTAGGAGGCATCATGTTAAAAAATGATGCATGGGATCTAGTGGCAAGTGTTGTTCTAGAAGAAGACTTCTACAAAAAAGAACATAAATTAATTTTTAAAACTATCAAAAATCTACAGGATNTAGGTAAACCTGTAGACCTTATAACAGTACAAGAAGCTCTTGAAGGAAATGGTGATCTACCTGGGCTAGTTAACTTAGGNGGTAAGGGTTATTTAACTCAGCTTGCCAAAGAGACACCTAGTGTAGCTAATATAGAAAGTTACGCTGAAATAATTAAGCAAAGATCTAATTTAAGAAGATTAATAACTACAGTAGACCAGATAGCCNAGAATGCAAGAGAGTCAGATTCNTCTGGTAGCGATCAAATTATTGACCATGCTGAAGAAAGCATCTTAAGCTTAAGGGATGATGCTAAAAGATCATCGGGTCCAAAGGGAATAAGGGAGCTATTGGGACCAGTTTATTCCAATATACAAGAAGCAAACGAGTCAGGAGATTCTCTGGTAGGAGTGAGTACTGGATTTACTGAAATAGATGAAATTACTCTAGGGTTTCAAAAATCTGATCTAATTATTATTGCTGGAAGACCGTCTATGGGGAAAACAGCCTTAGCATTTAACATAGCTGAGAATGTAGCAAGACAAACAGATCAAACTGTATTGATCTTTAGTATGGAAATGTCTGCAGAACAAGTAGTAAGAAGGTTTATTTCTAGCATAGCAAATATAGATCTACAAAGACTAATGAGAGGGCAACTTCAAGATAAAGATTGGGAAGGGATAGATAAAGCTTTGTCCATATTAAGCAGTAAAAACATTCTTCTTGATGACACCCCTGCACTGAGTCCCACAGAATTGAGATCTAGGGCTAGAAGGGTAAAGAGAGAAGACAAGGATTTAGCCATGATCATAGTAGATTATATTGGACTAATGCAAGTACACGGTAGGAGCGATAATAGGGTACAAGAAATTAGTGAGATAAGTCGATCTCTTAAAGCTCTGGCAAAGGAACTAGATGTCCCAATAGTTGCGCTCTCACAGTTAAATAGGGCAGTTGAATCGAGACCTAATAAAAGACCTATATTGGCTGATTTAAGAGATTCTGGAGCTATAGAACAAGATGCGGATGTGATTGCTTTCTTATATAGACATGAATACTACGATAGGAATGATTTAGAAAATAAAGGGAAAGCTGAGATTAATATAGCTAAACAAAGGAACGGGCCTACTAGAACCACTTCTCTTGCCTTTAGGGACTCAATAGCTAAATTCGAGAATCTAGCTAGGGAAGAAAGATATCCTACTCAGTACTATGAAGACAATGAAGATAACTGATCTACAAATAATTTAATCTATACCTAATAATTATTTACGTTGTGACTCAACCTACTTTTTGTTAATCTGTAGGGCCATCGTTCAGAGACTTTTTTCTGCTTGATATAGAGATGGGAAATTCAGAAACTAGATTCATTTTTGTTACAGGAGGAGTGGTATCTTCTTTAGGTAAAGGTATTACCTCAGCTTCATTAGGAGCTTTGTTAGAGAGCAGAGGTATAAAAGTAACTATCATGAAGTTGGATCCATATATTAATTTGGATCCAGGAACCATGAGTCCTTTTCAACATGGTGAAGTTTTTGTAACTGAAGATGGTTCAGAAACAGATTTAGATTTGGGTCATTACGAAAGATTTATCAAATCTAAGATGTCCAAAGACAATAATTTTACTACTGGACAAGTATATGAGACCGTCTTAAAAAACGAAAGAAAGGGTGATTATTTAGGCGGTACAGTTCAAGTTATACCTCATATAACTGATGAGATTAAAAGAAGGATTTTAAAGGGTGCGAAAGATTCTCAAGTAGCCATAGTTGAGATTGGAGGAACAGTTGGTGATATAGAATCACAACCTTTTCTAGAAGCTATTAGGCAAATGAAAATAGAGCTTGGCTCCAAAAGAACTTTATTTATGCATCTAACTCTAGTTCCTTATATAGCTGCAGCAGGAGAGACTAAAACTAAACCAACACAAAGATCAGTTAAAGAAATGTTATCTCATGGCCTTCAACCCGACATTCTTGTTTGTAGATCTGACAAGGAACTTTCTGATGAAGCCAGGGAAAAGATAGCGCTATTTACTAACGTCGAGAAACAAAGCGTGATTTCTGTACCTGATGTTGAATCAATATACAAAATACCAATTCAGTTAAGTATTCAAAAGGTTGATGACATTGTTACTGAAAAGCTGGAACTTTCCTGCAGGAAGCCAGACCTCGAGGACTGGAAGAAAGTAACTGAAGCCCACACCAACCCAACAAATGATGTAACTATTGCTATGGTTGGTAAATATATGGATCTTAAAGATGCATACAAATCACTTAACGAAGCTTTAGTTCATGGCGGTATACAACACGAATTGAAAATTAATATTAGTCATATTGATTCGGAGATTATTGAACCTAGTAATGTTAGTAAGGTCTTAAATGGGGTAGATGCCATTCTTGTACCAGGAGGCTTTGGGCACAGGGGAATTGAAGGAATGATTACAGCTGCAGAGTATGCAAGAGAAAATAAAATTCCATACTTAGGCATCTGTTTAGGCATGCAGGTAGCAATCATAGAGTTTGCAAGAAATGTTTTGAATCTTAAAGGAGCAAATAGTAGTGAATTTGACAGCAATACTAATTATCCAGTAGTTGGATTGATACATGAGTGGATGGACTCAGATGGTGGTATTGAAAAACGCGATGAAAACTCAGATCTAGGAGGCACTATGCGTTTAGGCTCGCAAGAATGCTTACTTTCTGGAAACTCTTTAACCAGCTCACTATACGGACAGAACACTATTCAAGAAAGGCATCGACATAGATATGAAGTAAATAACCATTATGTAGATCAGTTAGAATCGTCGGGCCTAAATATAGTAGGGAAGTCAAAAGATAAAAATCTTGTTGAAGTTGTAGAAATGAGTGAGCACCCTTGGTTTGTTGGATGCCAGTTCCACCCAGAATTTACTTCTTGCCCTAGGGAAGGTCACCCACTATTTAAAGGATTTATTAATGCAGCTAAAGATCAAAAGCAGAGCCGATTAGGCAGTTAAAGTGAAAAAAGTAAAAGTAGGTGAAATTTCTTTAAGCAACAAGTCAAGTCTTGTTCTTATATCTGGTCTTAATGTTCTAGAGGATGAATCTATAGTTAAAGAAGTGGTAGGAGAATTGAAAAAAGTGTGTGATGAACTGGACATCCCTTTTATTTTCAAAGCTTCTTATGATAAAGCTAACAGGTCTTCAATTGAATCTTTTAGGGGACCAGGAATTGAAAAAGGTCTAGAGGTGTTAAGAAAGATTAAATCAGATTACAAAGTGCCTGTAATGTCTGATGTCCACTCTCCGGGAGAAGTTAAAAAGGCTAAAGAAATATTGGATGTCATACAGATCCCTGCATTTCTATGTCGACAAACAGATTTAATTTCTAGTGCAGCTATAACTGGACTGCCCGTTAATGTTAAGAAGGGTCAATTTCTTTCACCAGCTGAGATGAAAAATATTATTACTAAATTCGAACATTTTAATAACAAGAATATCTTGTTATGTGAAAGAGGAACTACATTTGGCTATAACAACCTTGTGGTTGATATGCTGGGTTTGGCTGAGCTAAAGCGATATGACTACCCAGTAATTTTTGATGTGACTCATTCTCTACAGGAACCTGGGGGGAAAGGTGAAAGTACTTCTGGAAGAAGATCGTTAGCTCTAGATCTAGCTAAATCTGCAATATCTATAGGTATTGCCGGTTTGTTCTTAGAAACGCATCCTGATCCAGATAAAGCTAAATGTGATGGTCCTTGTGCCTTACCTTTAAAACATCTAAAAGAATTCTTGCACCAGATTAAGGCTATTGATAAGTTAGTAAAAACATTTTCTGAAATAGAGATAAGTTAAAAGTGGCTAAATTAACTATCAAAGATATTTTAGCTTTTGAAGTATTAGATTCCCGAGGAAGCCCTACTATAGCTGCAGAAGTAATACTCTCAGATAACAACTCTTCAATAGCATATGTACCTTCTGGTGCCTCAACAGGTAAGCACGAAGCTTTAGAATTTAGAGACAGAGATAAGTCTAGATACAACGGAAGAGGAGTCTCAAAGGCAATCAATTTTATAAAAAATGAATTAAAAGAATCAATCATTGGTTTAGATCCTTTAGACCAGAAGTTTATAGATACTAATTTATGTAAAGCCGATGGAACTCATAATAAGAGTGCTCTAGGAGCAAATTCAATTTTAGCTGTTTCTCTAGCTAATTTAAGGGCATCCGCTGTTTCTAGGTCTATGCCTCTTTATCAATATATACATTCTATAAATAAACAAGTTTCTAAGTTAAATAAAGAACCTATTCTTCCTGCACCTATGTTAAATATTTTGAATGGAGGAGTTCATGCTGATAATAAGATTGATTTTCAAGAATTCATGATTCAACCTTTAGGATTTAATACTTTTAAATCAGCCTTACGTTGTGGTGTAGAAATTTTTTATGAACTTAAGAATTTGCTTAAAAGTGAAAATTTAATTACTTCCGTAGGTGATGAAGGGGGTTTCGCACCTCAATTAGCAACAGCTGAGGAAGCAATAGAGCTTATTCTTAAGGCAATAAAAGCTTCTGGTTATGAAGCTGGGAAGGATGTTTTTGTATGTATAGACCCTGCTTCTTCAGAGTTTTTCAACGAAAATAAATATATTCTACAAGGAGCAGATAAGCATCTTAATCCTGGAGAGATGATTAGTTATCTCAAAACTTTAACCTCAAAATACCCCATTAATTCAATTGAAGATGGCTTAGATGAAGATGATTGGGAAGGGTGGAAGTCCTTAACACAAACTTTGGGTTCAGAAGTGCAATTAGTTGGTGATGACCTCTTTGCTACTAATCCTGAAAGGATAAAAAGGGGAATAGAAGAAAGTGTAGCAAACTCAGTACTTATTAAAATGAATCAAATAGGAACGATTTCTGAGACTTTAGAAGCAGTAGCTTTATCTCAAGAAAATGGTTACAAAACTATTATCTCGCATCGCTCAGGTGAAACTGAAGATACTTCTATAGCTGATCTTGCTATCGGTTTGGCTGCTGGACAAATTAAAACGGGAGCTCCTTCTAGGACTGATAGAGTCTCAAAATATAATCGCTTAATAATTTTGGAAGAGAAATTTAAAATTCCTTTTGTTGGGAAAAATGAAGCTTTATAAACTAAAAAAGTTTAATAAGGATGACTATATCTTCTTTCCTTCAGTAATACTTTTGTTGGTCTTTCTGATAATGATACAAATTAATATTTGGTCTGGGGACTATGGGTATTCAAATCTGAGGATTTAAAGGAAGAGTTTAAAGAAAAGGAACAATTAACTTTAGAACTGGAGAGAAGCAATCTTTTGTTGGAACAAGAAAAAGAACAATTAAGATCAGAAAGAAATGCCATTGAAGGGTTGGCTAGATATGAATTAGGTTTGATAAAACCAGGTGAGACTTTTTATAAATTTCAATCTGAGCTGACTAAAGACAAAGAAATTGATCCTAAAATATCTAATCAAGATCAATGAATAACTTTGTTGCCATTATTCCAGCTGCTGGGAAGAGTAGTAGGTACTCTGGAGAAGTGCCAAAACAATTCCTAAAACTGGATGGAAGAACCATGCTTGAGTTAAGTATTAGACCCCTTCTAGATTTTTCTGAATGTATTGGAATTTGCGTGCTAGTTCCACCTGATGATCAATACCATAAAGCTCTAGATCCAATAGATAATCCTAAAATCTTTATAGCTGAAGGGGGACATAGCAGATTCAAATCTGTTGCTAACGGAATTAAATTCTGGGAACAGTCAGATGTATCCTTTGATTATTTTCTTATCCACGATGCTGTGAGGCCTTGTTTAAGGAGCTCTGATGTTCAACTAGCACTTGATTCAATAGACAATGAAGTAGATGGAGTTGTTTTAGGCATCCCTTGTTCAGATACCATAAAGAAAGTATCAGTTAAGGAATCTTTTATATTAAGTACTCTTGATAGAGCTGAGCTATGGAGAGCCTTTACTCCTCAAATTTTTAAAAAAGAAGTCCTAGTAAAAAATGTTTCAGAAGAGAATCTAAATAAAGAATTTACTGATGAAGCTAGTTTAATAGAAGCTAATGGTGGAAAATTAAAAATGGTTCAAGGGTTTAAAGATAATATAAAACTAACCTTTCCTGAAGATTTAAATTTGATTAAATCAATACTTTCTTCTCAAGGAAGAATGGAGAGTTAATTTGAGAGTTGGAATTGGATACGATGCCCATAAACTCATACCCGGAAAGGGGATGTATCTCGGTGGTGTTTTTATTGAATGTGAATATGCCTTAGAAGCATACTCCGATGGAGATGTTATTATCCATTCTGTTATTGATTCTCTTTTAGGAGCAGCTGCATTAGGTGATATTGGTAGTCTGTTTTCATCAAAAGATCCAAAAAATAAAGACATATCAAGTAGAGTTCTTTTAACTCAAGTTATGGATCTCCTGGATGCAAATAAATATAAAGTTATCAATGTTGATATTACTTTAATAACAGAAACCCCAAAAATTAACCAAAAAGCAGATTTAATAATTGATTTTCTTTCTAAGGACCTTAGAGTTGAAAAGGGGTGCNTTAGTTGTAAGGCTACTACAACAGATGGCTTGGGCTTTGAAGGAGAAAAAAGAGGAATTGCTTGCCAAACAGTTTCCCTGATTGAAAAAAGGATTAAATAGTTTTTTATGAAAATAATGCTGTGTAATGATGACGGCATTCATGCTGAAGGCATAAATGTACTTCACCACCAATTAATAAAGGAACATGAGGTTTTCGTTATAGCTCCGGAAAAAGAAATGAGCGGAGCTGGTTCATCTATTACAACCAAAAGGCCTCTATTCCCCATTAAAATAAAAGAAAATTTTATAGCTATCAACGGAACTCCAGTTGATTGTGTACATTTGGGTTTAAATCAACTTTGTCCATTTGANCCAGATTTATTGTTGAGCGGTATAAACTATGGGGCAAATATGGCAGAAGATTTACTCTATTCCGGTACGGTTGGGGCAGCCATGGAAGGTAGGGAATTTTCTATTCCATCAATTGCTATTTCTGCAGCAGCATTTATACAACCTGGTTCAGAAGGTAAATCCCAACCTAATTTTTTAACTGCTGCAAAGATAGGTGCAGATATCATTGAGAAATTACACGAAATTAAAATAGATTCTAAAATAACGCTAAATGTTAATGTTCCTAATCTTAATTATGAAGAGATTAATAGACTAAAACTCACTTACCCTGGTTCGTGGGGAAAAAGAAACCCGCCACGTAAAGAAACTTTAAATTCAGGAAAAGATCAATTCTGGATAACTCACAGAAATAAAGTACCTGAGAATGAAGAAAACTCTGATATTGCAACCTTAACCAGAGGCGAAGTCTCTATTAGTCCAATTGGACCAAGATTTTTAGTAAACGATTACGATCAATTGCTAAAAGAATGGATAAACTCTTTTAACTAAGTATGTTAGAAAAAAGAAAAACTCAGGGCCTTGGGATGACCTCTCTGAGGACCAGACAGAGACTGGTAGAAAGATTGACTGAAAAAGGTATTAAAGATGTAAGGGTCTTAGAGGCAATGAGGGACACACCTAGACATTTATTTTTAGATGAAGCTCTAGCTTCAAGAGCTTATGAAGACCTTGCATTGCCCATAGGATATCAACAAACAATTTCTCAACCATATATAGTTGCAAGGATGACTGAGATTCTGATAGAAGATAAAAAATTGGAAGCACAACCCATAGAAAAAGCTTTAGAAGTCGGAACAGGTTGTGGCTATCAAGCTGCAATTCTTTCTCGTTTCTCTAAATCCGTGCATTCTTTGGAAAGGATTAAAGCATTGCACGATAAGGCTGCCATGAATTTAAAGAACCTAAAAATTAGGAATGTAAGGCTTCTATTTGACGATGGGTCAAACTTTAGAGATTCTTCAGAAAATTATGATGCCATATTATTTGCAGCTGCTCCTTTAGAAGTTCCTTCTTACTTTCTAGATAAGCTAAATGTTGGAGGAAGATTAGTTGCTCCTATAGGAGATAGGGAGGTTCAAGACCTGTCACTAATAAAAAAAATAGGGAAAGATAAATACGAAACAGAAGTTGTAGAAAAAGTGCTCTTTGTTCCCTTTTTAGGCGGCAGAGTTGAATAAATCTTTTTTTGGTACTTTTTATGAAATCTAATCTATCCATTTTCTTTAAAGGCATGATTATGGGAGTTGCTGAATTAATCCCAGGAGTTTCTGGCGGAACAATTGCTCTTATATTAGGTATTTACGAAAGATTAATAAGGGCTATTTCAAATATTAATTTTACTTTTTTGAAAGGTATATTAAGTGGAAGTTTTAAACAATCTTGGCGCCAATCTGATACCAATTTTCTTCTTTTCTTGGTTCTAGGGATGATCGTATCTGTATTATCCCTTTCCTCAATAATTGTTTTCTTTTTTCATAATTTCCCATTCTTTCTCAAGGCCTTCTTCTCTGGCATTCTCTTCACTTCTTTATTTTACAAACCCTTAAAACCTGAGAAGCTTGATAAAAAGTTTTTCTTAGGATTTTTGTTAGCTTGTTTAGTAATAACTTTGGCATGGAGTTTCCCGTCTAATGAATTTAGAGAAGTTAGTCTAATTTACATATTTTTTGGAGGATTTGTTGGAGTATGTGCTTTTATACTCCCAGGTATTTCTGGAAGTTTTATATTGNTACTGTTAGGCATTTACGAGTTAGTTATTATTTCAATTAAAGATTTTAATTTAATTGTTCTTTCAAGTTTATTTGCAGGATGTTTAGTAGGTCTCTTACTTTTCATTAGGGTAGTTAAAAAAGCTTATGAAGATTATCCCGACCACCTTTTANGTTTCTTTTATTCCTTAGTCTTTTTGAGCATTCCTTTACTATGGAAATCTGATGAATGGAAGATTTCTCTACCCGAATATCAATTAGGTTATATTGAAACCTTTTCAGGCTTAATTCTAGGAGTTTTCTTTATTTTTCTCTTACAAAAATTATCTTCTACTTTTCGAGATATTTAATTTTATTTTTTACTTCTCTCCATTCATCGGCATCTTCAGGAGGGTCTTTTTCTTCGGTAATATTAGGCCATTCCATACATAGCTCTGCATTTAATTCTATAAATGGAATTTGATCCTCTGGAAGCTCATCTTCTGAATAAATTGCATCTACAGGACATTCAGGTTCACATAAAGCACAATCAATACATTCATCAGGATTGATTACAAGCATGTTAGGTCCCTCATAAAAACAATCCACAGGACAGACCTCAACGCAGTCAGTGAGTTTGCATTTAATACAGGATTCTACAACTATAAAAGCCATAACATTATGAAAGGTAGATTTTAGCAATATATCCAATTAACTACTATCTGGACAATAATTTGATTTCTGGTCTAATTGCGCTTTACTCATTTAGAAGGACCTATTTTGAATCAAGAAAAGTTAGTATCAATCAGTTTTGAATTAGGCGAACTACTTAAGTCAAAAGGCTATTCCTTCACTTGTGCAGAGTCCTGTACCGGTGGTTGGGTAGGACATTCTCTAACTTCTGTTCCTGGAAGTTCAGAATGGTTTGGATCTTCTTTTATAACATATTCCTATGAAGCTAAAACCCAAATTTTGGGTGTCTCTTCATCTGACTTAGACAATTTTGGTGCGGTAAGTGAAGAAATTGTAGGACAAATGGTCTCGGGTGCCTTAAGTAAATCAGGTGCGAATGTTGGAGTAGCTATAAGTGGAATTGCAGGACCTACAGGAGGCACCGAAACTAAACCTGTCGGAACAGTTTGTTTTGCTTGGAAAGTAAATGATCAAGAAATAGTAACTTCTACAGAACATTTCTCAGGGGAAAGGAATGATGTCAGATATTTCTCCGTTGAAAGAGCTTTATTGGGTACAATTAAGCTCTTAAAGAACACTTAAATAATACTGTTTATTTATACAGTATTATGTATAATTGCCCTGTAAACCCTTTAGGAGGTAGACATGGCGCAGAAAAAGGTAACTAGTATTGAAGTGAATAAAGAGAAAGATAGAACAAATAGTTTAGAGAACGCATTAAAACAGATTGGATCAAGATTTGATAAAGGGCCGGGCGAGAAAGCAATTATGCGCATGGGCGACAAAGTCCTTGAAAAGATTCCATCCATACCTACAGGTTCATTAGGGTTAGATATTGCACTAGGAATAGGGGGTTTACCTAAAGGAAGAGTTGTTGAAATATATGGTCCTGAATCTTCAGGAAAAACAACGTTGACTTTAGAGGTCATTGCTCAATGCCAAAAACTAGGTGGGACAGCGGCATTTATTGATGCTGAACATGCTTTAGATCCCATATATGCAGAGAAACTTGGTGTTAATGTTGAAGAGTTATTAATTTCACAACCAGACACAGGCGAAGAAGCTCTAGAAATAACAGATATATTGGTCCATTCAGGCGGAGTAGATGTATTGGTCATTGACTCAGTGGCTGCTTTGGTTCCCAAAGCTGAGATAGAAGGAGAAATGGGTGATTCCCATATGGGTTTACAAGCTCGGTTGATGTCACAAGCTTTGAGAAAAATTACGGGTAATGTTAAGAAATCAAATACTTTAGTTATCTTTATCAATCAGATTAGACACAAAATAGGGGTTATGTTTGGAAGTCCAGAAACTACTTCTGGAGGTAATGCCCTTAAATTCTATGCCTCCTGCCGATTAGATATTAGAAGGATTGGTACTGTTAAAGAAGGAGATGAGGTTGTAGGAAATGAAACTAGAGTTAAAGTTGTAAAAAATAAAGTTTCTCCACCCTTTAAACAGGCTGAATTTCAAATTATTTACAATAAAGGTATAAACAGGTTAGGTGAGCTTTTAGACAGAGGGTCTGATTTAGGCATCTTAGAAAAATCTGGATCTTGGTACAGCTTGGAAGGTGAGAAGATAGGACAAGGTAAGGCTAAAGCTGTTGAATTTCTACAAGAAAATCCTAAGATCGCTGAAAAAATAGAAAAGCAGATACTAGAAACTTTAGCTGAAAAAAAATAATTTCTCTTTCTCAGATAAATTTATTGAATTTTATTTAGAACTTCATCTGGGATGAGTGAGACTATCTTATCTTCACCCCTCATCTTAAATTCAACCTTATTTTCTCTAAAAGATTTTTCTCCAATGATAATCATTTGAGGTATTCCAATTAATTCCATATCAGAAAATTTTACCCCAGCACTTTGATCCCTATCATCCCAAAGAACTTCATGTCCTCTCTCTTTTAAAGAGGTGTATATTTGGGTACAAAGATTTTTAAGGTTTTCCTCACCTTTAGGGTTTATTTCAACTAAGGCAGTTGTGTAAGGACTGATTTCTTTAGACCAGATTATTCCTTTATCATCATGACTTTGTTCGATAGCAGCAGCAACTATTCTTGATATACCTATGCCATAACAGCCCATTTCAGGGTGAATATTTCCTTTCTCAGATTGGATGGTAAGTTTCATACTCTCAGAGTATTTTCTTCCTAGTTTGAAGATATGGCCTACTTCAATACCTCTTTTTAATTTTAACTTACCCTTTCCATCAGGACTATCTTGTCCTTCCAGGCTTCCCGGATCCTGGTCAGATTTTGATTCTATTAACAATTCAGCATTAATTGCATAATCGCTTTTGTCGCTAAAAGCTAGTAGATCTTCACCAGAATCTGCTAATACATGAAATTCTTCTGAATCAGCCCCCCCTATAGCTCCACTGTCTGCTTTTACTATTCTGTAATCTAAGCCGAGTGAATTAAAAATCCTTATGTATGCATCTCTCATGCTTTGATAGCTGTCATCCATTTGTTGTTCCGAAAGATCAAAAGAATAAGCATCTTTCATAATGAACTCTCTAGATCTCATAACACCAAACCTAGGTCTAATTTCATCTCTAAATTTAGTCTGTATTTGGTAGAAGATAACAGGAAGCTGTTTGTAACTTCTTATTTCATTTCTACACAAGTCTGTAATTACTTCTTCGTGGGTAGGACCTAAGCAGAATTCTCTATCGTGTCTATCTTCAAAAATTAATAACTCTTGACCGTATTGTTGCCATCTTCCTGATTCTTTCCACAATTCTCCAGGTTGAACCATTGGCATCAAGATTTCTTGCGCTCCCGAATTTTCCATTTCTCTTCTAACAATATTTTCTACCTTTCTAAGGACTTTTACTCCTAGAGGCAACCAGTTATATACACCCGATGCTACCTGTCTTATTAACCCTGCCTTTAACATTAATTTATGGCTTATAGTTTCTGCATCAGAAGGGTTTTCTCTTTGAGTTGCTAAGAGTAAATTACTAGTTTTCATGGTTAATTTTTACCTNCTCAATATTAACATTTAGTAAAAGAGTAAACGAGATAATAAGTAAATAAGCTTATGTTGGTATAATTCTCACTCAATTAGTATGCCCACTTACGTATTTAAGGAAAAAGGTAAAAGAAAGTTGATTGAAGTTCAGATGAAGATATCTGAACTTGATTCTTTTAAGTTAAATAATCCTAAACTTAAACAGATTCCAACAGCTCCATCTTTTAGGCTTAAAGGGACAGGTTGGTATGAAACTGACTTTAAAACTGGAAAAAAGAAAAATCTGGCTAAAAATGATGAAGATAAGCAAGGTAATGTAAGTAAAACCAAGACCGAGAAGAAAATAAAGAAAGATGAGGGTAAAAAGAAAGAAGAGAAATCAGAAAGTTCTTAAGTGGTACAGAATATGAAGAATATAGAAACAGTAAAATGCGGATCTATAACCAAGAAGAAACTTAACTCAGTTGTNGAGGTTTGTGGCTGGATANACAGAAGAAGAGATCATGGNGGAGTCATTTTCTTTGATTTAAGAGATGAGTCTGGTTTAGTCCAAGTGGTCTGCAACCCAGAAGAAAANGANACTTTTGCATTGGCAGAGACTTGTAGGAATGAATACGTAATTTCAGTTGAAGGAAAAGTGAGGGAAAGACCAGAAGGAACAGTTAACCTAGAGTTAGATACAGGGGAAGTAGAGGTAGTTGGATCCTCTCTTAAAATTCTTAACCCTTCTTTACCTATACCATTCCAATTAGATGAGCANGCTTCAGTAGGTGAAGAAACTAGACTTAAATACAGGTTCTTAGACTTAAGAAGAGAAGAAATGCAAAAAAATATTAGATTAAGATCTAAAACTTCTAAATGTGTTAGNGATTATCTTGAAACTAATGAATTTATTGAAATTGAGACTCCTTTGCTTACTAAGGCAACTCCNGAAGGAGCAAGGGACTATCTTGTGCCTAGTAGAACATTTCCAGGTTCATTTTTTGCGCTCCCTCAGTCTCCACAGTTATTTAAACAAACTTTAATGGCTTCAGGGTTTCAACGGTACTACCAATTCGCTCGATGCTTTAGGGATGAAGATCTGCGCTCTGATAGGCAACCAGAATTTACTCAGATAGATTTAGAGTGCTCTTTTGTAACCTCGCAAAATATTAAAGACCTAGTGACTGATTTATTAAAAAAAGTCTTCTTTGAAGTTCTAAATATTAAGCTGGGAAAATTTCCAACTTTGACCTATGAAGATGCAATTGCCAAATTCGGTACCGACAAACCTGATTTAAGAAACCCTCTTGAACTAGAAGATGTATCAGAATTGTTTGTAAGTACTGAATTTAAAGTTTTTAACGACCCAGCAAATTCTAAAGATTCAAAAATAGCATGTTTAAGAGTACCTGGAGGAGAAGTTCTAACTAGGAAACAAATAGATGATTACACTGAATTTGTATCAAATTTTGGAGCTAAGGGATTAGCTTACATAAGAGTAGAAGACCCAGGGAAGGGTAAAGAAGGCTTACAGTCACCTATTCTCAAGTTTTTGGAAGATGATATTGTAAAAACTTTATTACTAAGGGTGGGAGCTCAGAAAGGGGATATTATCTTCTTTGGAGCTGGACCTAAGAAGATAGTTAATGACTCTTTAGCTGCTCTGAGAATTGAGTTAGGAAAAAAACTCAATTTATTAACTAGTGATTGGGCCCCTTGTTGGATAACAGATTTTCCCATGTTTGAACTTAATGCAAGTGGAGAAATCACTCCCCTACATCATCCTTTCACATCACCTAAATGTAGCAAGGAGCAGCTTAAAAAAGATCCTCTAAGTTGCTTATCAGATGCATATGATATTGTCCTAAATGGTCTAGAATTAGGAGGAGGATCAGTGCGTATTCATGACCACGAAATGTTATCTTCTGTATTAGAAGTTCTGGGAATAAATAAGAAAGAAGGGGAGGAAAAATTCGGATTCTTATTATCAGCTCTGCAACATGGTTGTCCTCCTCATGCTGGATTAGCAATCGGTTACGATCGCTTAATTATGCTTATGACTTCATCTGAATCTATAAGAGATGTAATAGCATTCCCTAAAACACAGACAGCTTCATGTTTGATGACGAATGCACCCGGACAGGCTTCATCTGACCAGTTAGAGGAGTTAAAAATTATTGTTGATAAGGAAGATTAGCTATGGCTGGACATTCTAAATGGGCAAATATTAAGCACAGAAAAGGTCGTCAAGATGCTAAAAGGGGAAAAATATTTTCCCGTCTGATTAGAGAACTAACAGTAGCTTCCAGATTAGGAGGGCCAGTTGCAGAAGATAACCCAAGGCTAAGAACTGCTTTAGATAAAGCTTTATCAGCAAACATGCCAAAAGATACGATAGAAAGGGCTATACAAAGGGGATCTGGATCAGCAGAAGGAGACGACCTAGAAGAAACTACCTTTGAAGGTTATGGTCCTGGAGGTGTCGCCATAATTGTTGAATCTATGACTGATAACAACAATAGGACTGTAGCTGAAGTAAGGCATGCNTTTTCCAAAGCAGGAGGAAACCTAGGTACAGATGGTTCTGTCTCATATCTTTTTGTTAAAAAAGGATTGATACAATTAAGTAACAACACAAGCTTAGAACAGGTACTTGAGGTTGCAATAGAAGCGGGTGCTGAAGATATAGAAGAGAACTCAGATCAGTCAATAACTATTTCTACCTTACCTGAAGATTTTGATCCAGTTAAGAAAGCATTAATTGATAAAGAAATAGAAACACTAGAGTCTGAAATTAGTTTAGTTCCGGAGACTAGTGTTTCTACAGACTTAGAAACTTCGATAAAGATTTATAAACTATTAGAAGCTTTGGAGGATTTAGATGATACTCAAAATGTACATTCAAATGCAGATTTTCCTGAAGAGGTCGTTGAGCATCTAGATTAGCCATGACAAATTCAAGGAATAAAGGGGCGTCTTTTGAAAGAGAAATTGGAAATCTATTAACTGCAGATCTTGGCTTGAAGAACAATGTAAGAAGAATTCTAGAACAAACCAGGGAGAAGCACTTGCCCGATTTAATGCTAGGACGATGGTACATAGAATGTAAAAGATATGGTACAGGTGCTGAACCACTGGAAGCTTGGTGGCAGCAAGTTCTTGATGCTACTCGTGAAGAAGGAATTCCAGCGCTTGTGTATAAGTTTAATAGAAGACCTATCAAAGTAAGAGTTCCCCTCGGAGCCATTAATCCCGAATTAAATATTAATGCTCCTTATACTGCAGATCTGCTATGGGAAGATTTTATCTTTCTTCTTAAAAATCTTTATAAAGAAGATATACAAGACCACGATTTATAAAGATGCATATTTTGCCAATTAAAGTTTATTACGAAGATACTGACGCTCAGGGGGTAGTTTATTACGCAAACTACTTAAAGTTTTTTGAGAGAGCAAGGACAGAATATCTTCGAGAGATTGGCTATGAGCAGAAGGACTTAATGGAACAAGGAGCTATTTTTGTTGTCAGAGAAGTAGCTATAGAATTCAAAAAACCAGCTTATCTAGACCAGCAAATAGAAGTACATACTCGAATCATAAAAGCAGGAAAAGTTAGCTTTGATTTTACTCAAGAAGTTTTTACTGATGAAGGCAACTTATTGTGTGGTGGGATTGTTAAATGCGGTTGTCTTAGTTTAAAAAATTTTAAACCCAAAGCTCTTCCTAGCAAGTTATACCAAGGTATGAAATCATTGCTATAAGAACTATGTCATTTTCAATCATCGATTTAATTCTCAATGCTAGTCTGGTAGTTCAGCTGGTTATTTTTTTACTTTTGTTAGCTTCAATTTTCTCTTGGATGGTTATTTTTGAAAGGTGGATATATTTAAATAAATCAAAACAAGAATTAGTTAGTTTTGAAGATCTATTCTGGTCTGAAGCAGGCCTAGAGGCGGTTTTTAAGCAAGGCCAAGAAGAAAACTATGTAGCCATTGGAGCGGAATGTATTTTTAGATCAGGGTATCAAGAATACAAGAATATTAATAACCAAGATTTAGAACCAGAGACAGTGTTAGAAGGAGCAGAAAGAGCTATGAGAATATCTCTTTCAAGGGAACAAACTACGCTGGAGAAGCACTTACCTTTTTTAGCTACTGTAGCTTCTGCATCACCTACGTTGGTTTATTTGGAACAGTCTGGGGAATTATGAATTCTTTTAGAGGATTAGCAGAAACTAATCAAGCTACCCTATCAACAGTAGCTCCTGGCATCTCAGAAGCCTTAATAGCCACAGCAATAGGTCTTTTTGCAGCAATACCAGCTTTAATTGCATACAACAGATACACAGCCTCAGTTGAAACACTTCTTTCAAGTTTTGAAGATTTTATGGATGAATTCTCTATTGTTCTGCGCAGAGACCTTTACAAAAAATGACTTCAAGAAGGCGAAGAAGGTCATTACTTTCAGATATAAATGTAGTTCCATACATAGATGTTATGTTAGTGCTTCTGGTTGTATTCATGATAGCAGCACCTTTAATGGTTCAAGGCGTCTTAGTAAATCTCCCTGAAACTCTATCTGAGCCATTACCAAGAGAAAAAAACGATCCTTTAATCATTTCTATTAAGTCAGATGGCGTATTTTTTCTTGAAACTCAAGCTACAAGAAACACACCGCTTAATTTGGAAGACCTTTCAGTCCAGGTGGACAAAATTCTTAAAGCAAACCCTTATTTACAAGTAGTAGTAAGAGGAGATGGGAATGTTAAATACCAAAAAGTTATGGAGTTAATGTCCGTGCTACAAGCTTCAGGTGCTGAAGATGTCGGTTTAATAACCCAACCCCCTTCTTTGTAAAACATGCAAAATTACCTTTCAGGGTTCTTTGTTTCTTTCATTCTGCATTTAGGGTTAGTTTTATCTTTCGCCAACTTCTTTCAAATAGATAATCTTTACTCACTTAACAAAGTTGAACCAATGCCTGCTTATCTTGTATTTGAAAAACCTCTAGTTATTTCAAAGAAAAAAAATATTAAGAAGGTTAAAGAACTAATACAAGAAGAACCAATAATTAGCCCTACAGTTTTAGAAACTGCCAATGCAAAAGCAGAGATAGAAACTGTAAAAGTGGAAAAAGACTTGTTGTTGAAACAAATATTGGGTGAAGAGATTAAAAGTTCTGTTGAGGAGATCTCTTATTATTCAAATCTTATTAGAGATCAAGTAATAATAAATTGGAAACAACCAAGTTCTGCAAAAAAAGGAATGTCAGCTGAAATACTTATAACTCTAGTTCCCACTGGAGAAATTGTTCAAGTAAAGCTTACCAAGACCAGTGGAAACCAAGCTTTCGATAGCTCTGCCCTTAATGCCATTCAAAAGGTATCTAAATTCGAAGGTTTAGATATGGGTAGGAGGTTATTTGATAATAATTTTAGAAAGTTCACTTTAGTATTTAATCCTGAGAATTAAACTTATGATCTATAGGATTTCGGCACTTTTACTTCTTATTTTCAGCTCTCTTTTAACATCAGGATTAAGAATAGAAATAACTGAAGGAATAAAAGATCCAATTCGGATAGCAATAGTACCAATAGTCTGGAATCTTGAAAATCCACCAAGAGAGTATCTGCATGAAATCATTTCTTCAGATTTAGAGTCCTTTGGGGAATTCGAGTCATTATCACCAAAAGAAATGTTAAGTCTTCCTAAAACGGATAAAGAAATCTTTTATAGGGACTGGAAACTTTTAGATGTTGATTATTTAGTTTTAGGATCAGCTTTACAAGGAGAAGTCGCAGGGGAAGTAGTAGTGAATTTCTCTCTATTTAATGTGACTAGGGAAAGATTAATGAAAAGATCTATAAGTACCGGTACTACCTTCTATTTAAATGCTTTGGCTCATGTCATCAGTGACAGAATTTATAATGAAATTAATGGTTTACCAGGAATTTTTTCAACGAAAATTTCCTATATAAATAAAAATAATTCTTCTGATGAAAAATACTTTCTTAGAGTTGCTGACATAGATGGAAGAAATGATTCAAATATTTTTTCTTCTACTGAGCCCCTTATGTCTCCTGATTGGTCTTCTGATGGGAGACGGTTGGCTTATGTTTCCTTTGAAGAGGGTACTTCAAGGATATTTATCCAAGAGATCTACACAGGAAAAAGAAAAAGTTTAAAACGGGAGAAAGGAATTAATAGTTCACCTAACTGGTCTCCTTCAGACAGGTATTTAGCTGCAGTCCTTTCCAAAGGAGGTAATCCAGATATTTATAGATACGATTTAGAAAAAGATTCATGGAAACAGTTAACAAAACATTTTGGAATTGATACAGAACCTGATTGGTCACCTGATGGAAAAAAGATAATTTTTACTTCCAATCGAAGTGGTACACCTCAAATTTATGAAATAACTATTTCAAATGGAAAGATTAGACGAAAAACTTTTGAAGGAACTTACAATGCCAGGGCTAGGTACACCCCAGATGGAAGGAGTTTTGTATTTGTGCACAGAAGAGATGAGCTATTTCATATAGCTGTCCAAAGTCTAAGAACTGCTAAGCTACAAATTTTAACCGATACTAGACTTGATGAATCTCCTACAATTTCTCCTAACGGGAAGGTAATCATTTATGCGACTAAAGAGAAGGAAAAAGATATTCTTGCTGGAATATCAATAGATGGAAAAACAAGATTTATCTTACCCACTAATTCAGGGGGAGTAAGGGAACCCAATTGGTCCCCTTTATTAGTTTCCACAAGCAACTAATCCCAAAAAATGTAGTCATATTCCAAGAGGTTATTTTAAATAAAAGAAAGTATAATTAATCGAAGGAGTTAAATATGAGTTTATTTGATCAGTTTTTAATAATAGCAGCCGTAATTTGTTCTTTCAGTGGATGTGCATCAGTTTCAATGGATCGAGCAGTTGAAGCAGAAACTGTTTCTGCTGTTTCAGAATCTGAATACTCAGACTCTGATAACCCAGTGGAAGGAACAATATATTTTGAATATGATAAATACAATCTAAGTGCATCTGCCGTATCAGAAATTCGTGCTCTTGCAAATTCAATTAAATCAAGTTCCAGTAAGGTTCGAATAGAAGGCCACTGTGACGAAAGAGGTACTAGAGAATATAACCTAGCTTTGGGCGAAAAGAGGGCCAATGCGGTTTCCGAGTTGCTTCAAGTTAACGGGGTTTCATCTAACAGTATTACAACGGTTAGTTACGGAGAAGAAAAGCCAGTTGCTTACGGTTCTAACGAATCTTCTTGGTCTAAAAATAGAAGAGCTGTAGTTAAAGTATTGTAAATTTAATCTGATTTGAAAAAATCACTTTTTTTATTTTTTGTATTTATTTTAGCTTTTCAGCTAAGACTTTCTTCTGAGGAAGAAGGATCATTAGATTTAATTTACCAAAAAATAGGAGCCCTAGAGCAAGAGATAGCCACTCTGAGAAACTTGATTGAAGAAAATACCTTTTTGATAGAACGCTATCAAGAACTTCAACAGCAAAGATACCTAGATTTAGACAAAAGGTTACACAGTATCCTTTCAGGAGAACTAGAAGAATTAAATGAGGGATCCTTAAATCTCAATGATTTAAACTCAACTGAAGAGATTGATTTATACAAAGAAGCTTTGGAGTTGTTTGAAGTCTCAAGATACGCTGAAGCCTTAGAAGTTTTCCGCGACTTAATAATTTCTTTTCCAGAAGGAACTTATTCTGCTGATGCTTATTTTTGGTCTGGCGAACTTTATTTAGTCCAAGAACAATTGGAAGATGCAAGAGAACATTACCTGGTAGTTGCAGAAAAGTTTAAAGATCATGACAGGGTTGCTGATTGTCTATATAAGCTAGGAGTGATTGAGAAACTTTTACTCAATGATGAGGCAGCTAATTCCTATTTTTCCAGACTTATTTCTGAATATCCTGACACAGGAGCAGCAGAATTAGCAAAAAAATCTAAGGAAACTTTAATTCAGGAGTCGAATTAACTTGCCTAAACATTTAATATACGCCTTTCTTTGGGCCGTTAGCTCAGTTTGGTAGAGCAGTTCCCTTTTAAGGAATTGGTCCGGCGTTCGAGTCGCCGACGGCCCACCATCAAAAAATGAAGTATTTTTTAATTCTTATTGGAGGAGCTACAGGAGCCTTATGCAGAGTTTTAATTTCTGAAGTAATTGAAAGAGCACAACTTCTTTTTTTCCCTCTGGGAATTTTTTCAGTAAATATCTTAGGATGTTTTCTATTGGGAATTTTAATTAATTTAATGGGTCCNAAATATGAAGAAATCTATGAACCTCTTTTGTTAATGGGTTTCCTAGGAGCCTTTACTACCTTTTCTGCTTTCTCAAAAGAAACGTTTCAACTAATTGAGCAAGGTAATTGGTTGGCTGTTATGAGTTATATTGTTTTTACTGTAATAGGATGTTTGTTGGCTACTTGGATTGGTATGCAGATAACCAACAATTAAGTTTTATCATTTTTTATTCTCATTCCCTTGGTATCTCTTAAGATTTGTCTATAACTATATCCTTTCTGTGTTTCAGAACTAAGCAAGGTAGATGCTCTTTTTCTAAGCCANGTGATGCCTTTTTTCGGATTTTCTTTCGCCAACTGTCTTATGGTATCAATGATTTTTTCTTTTTTGATAGCTATATTCATACTCGAAGTTTTGGCTTCCATTTTATTGAAATTCACATCAGATGCAGAAGGAATATATCCCTTTATGTTGGCCACCTCTAAGGCATCCATCATTAGCATTGTGTTATAGACGATATTANGTAACGAAGAATCTTTTTCCATCTCTTCCAATACTAGTTTAGCTCTAAAAATAATATGTGCAGCCAATCTTAAATCTTCTGAAATATGTTCATCATCNAACATAGGTAAAATATCATCCCAGTGCGTAGAAAATCCGGCAGAGGCTATTATTTCAGCTGCAGATGCAGCTAGATCTTGAATATTCCTTTTAGGATCTAAATTTTCAATGAATTCTTGTAGTTCTTTTTGAGAAATTTCCAATTCAAAGTTAGTATCTTTATTGTTCTTAGCCATTCTTTCTATAATAATACTTGAGAATTAAAAAATTAGTAGAAATCGAGTTAGCATGTATTTGGTTGTCAAAACAATAATTACCGTAATAATAATCGTAGCTATTTCAGAAATAGCTAGAAGATCAAGTTTTATAGCNGGCATATTAGCTTCTATACCTCTAACTTCAGCTTTGGCAATTACTTGGCTTTATTTTGATACAAANGAAGTAGNCACGGTCGTTAATCTTTCTAACTCAATACTTTTATTAATTCCTCCTTCCTTAACATTTTTTGTTGTTTTGCCCTTAGCACTAAAAAGATTGGATTTCATATACTCTTTTCTTATCTCAATNGTTGCCACTGTTTTGGTTTACTGGTTATATATTGCTTTACTTTCTCGTTTTGGTATTCGTTTATAGTTATGAAAAATATTAAATAAACCTAAGTTATGAATTTATACATGGTGCATGTTGGTTACTATGACCCTTCAATAGGAGAAGGGCTCTATGAGGTTCATATGAACTTTTTTACTGCAGCTGAAGATCCTAAAAAAGCCAAGGAGAACGTCTTAAGTTTAAAGGAGTTCCAGGATAAGAAAATGCATATAGATGGTATCAAAGAACTATCTTATGTGGATGGATATAAAGTTTCTTTGGAAGAAGGAAAGAATTCTAAACAGGAAGGAATCCTAGGATATGATGAGTCAAAAAAGTTATAGATCTTTATGAGTGATACTATATTTCAAAAGATAATTGATAAAGAATTGCCTGCGGATATTGTTTATGAAGACGATAGTTGCTTAGCTTTCAAAGATATAAATCCCGTTGCGCCTGTTCACATATTGATAATTCCAAAGAAAAAGATAGAAAAAATTTCTGATTCAAGCCAAGAAGATAAAGAGTTACTAGGACATCTATTTCTTGTGGCAGGAGGTATAGCCAAAGACCTAGGTATTGAAGACGCCTTTAGATTGGTTGTAAATAATGGTGCTGGGGCTCAGCAAACGGTCTTTCATCTCCACATTCACCTAATTGCTGGAAGGGAGTTTCAGTGGCCTCCTGGTTAAGTAAAGTCTTTTAGCTCTTCTTGGGTAGCAAAGACATTCTCTATCTTAGTTTGCAAAACTTCATTTAATTGAAAATTATTTCCCGCAAGTTCCAAGGCGTACCTGAGATGTTCAATAGCCCGGTCATAATTTCCTGTGAGGTAAAAATATTCTGCCCTTGATTGATGTAGTGCGATTATTTTTCTTGCCAACCCTTGGACTTCAGCTAACCAATACCATATTTGAGGATCATCTTTTCTTTTAAGTAATAGGTTTTTTAGGACTTCTTCAGCTGT
>JGI24816J26688_1000020_pt1 | contig 29147 bp, 28 predicted proteins | sample METZYME_3_250m_FD_26688 | JGI IMG/M metagenome (IMG submission 26688)
AAGAAAGCTTTGAGCCAAAGGAATATTTTGTTAAAAAGAAAGGCCTCAGAAGGGGAGCTTAAAGTTTGGAATGAGGCTTTAATGGATACGGGGAACATATTAGCTGAAAAACAAAAATCTTTTTTTGAAAGAGTATTCAAGAAGTCACTAGAACAAAAGAGAGAGAAAAGAGAAGCACAAGAAGCATTTTTAAATCAAATCAAAGTAGGATTTAAAAGAGGCTGGCCTGAAACTATTTCTTTAAAAAAGGCTTTAGTTGAGTCTGCAGAGAAAGATCGTGCTTTAGGGTATACAAGTATTGGCCCACACAGATTAGATTTTAAGTACTTCATAAACAACAGGCTTGCTAAATCATTTTTATCTAGGGGACAACAGAAGCTATTGATTATATTGAGTTTTTTTAAGTTTAACGACATTCTAACAACTAAAAATAAATCAGGAATAGTTTACCTGATAGATGATATTACTTCAGAGCTAGACCAGGAAAACCTTGCAATGGTTTTGGAACAAGCCATTGAATTAAAAGCACAATTATTAATTACAGCAATAAGAGGGAAAAGCTTGTCAAATATGACTCCCTTTTTAGATAAATTTAGACAGCTAATTCTTTGAAAATAAGTTAAAATAGCAGTATGCCAGCAAAGAAGACTGTAGCATCTAAAAAAGTAAAAAAAACTCCCAAAAACCCAAAAAAACCTGCCCATAAAAAGGCGGCAAAAAGTTTGAGTAAATCTAGAAAAAAACTAGCAAAATCAAATGGTTATGATTCAACAAACATAACTGTACTAAAAGGCCTTGAAGCAGTAAAGAAAAGGCCAGGAATGTACATTGGCGATACCGATGATGGTACGGGTTTACATCACATGGTTTATGAGGTTGTAGACAACTCAATTGATGAGGCCTTAGCAGGCCATTGTGATTCTGTGGAAGTCATAATTCTTGCAGATGACTGTGTTCTGGTGAGAGATAACGGGAGAGGAATTCCTGTGGATATCCATAAACAAGAAGGTGTTTCAGCAGCAGAAGTAATTATGACTAAACTTCATGCAGGAGGAAAATTTGATGATAACTCATACAAGGTTTCAGGAGGACTGCATGGTGTAGGAGTCTCTGTTGTCAATGCCCTCTCTAAGAAGCTTCACTTAACAATTAGGAGAGATGGTAAGGTCTTTGAACAACACTACTCTGATGGGTTTCCTAAAGCTAAACTCAAAGCTACAGGAAAAAGCGAAACCACAGGAACAGAAATTAAACTTACCCCCTCTAGAGAGACATTTACTAATGTGGTTTTTGATTTTGATATCTTGGCAGCAAAATTAAGGGATCTTTCTTTTCTTAATGCAGGCTTAAAAATAATTCTTGTAGACCAGAGGGTGGATAAGAAAAAGAAATTTGAACACAAAGGAGGCTTGTCAGAATTTGTTGAATATCTTAATGGAAAACGAAATACGATAAATTCAATTTTTCACTTTAGTAAAGAAAACAAAGAAGGTATTTCCGTAGAGGTAGCTCTTCAATGGAATGATGGCTATCAAGAAAGCGTTAACTGTTATACCAACAACATTATTCAAAGAGATGGAGGCACTCATTTAGTGGGCTTCAGAACCGCCTTAACCAGGGCGATAAATAAGTATATGGATAAAGAGGGGCTTCTAACAAAAGAAAAAGTTTCTGCCTCAGGAGATGACGCAAGAGAGGGATTAGTTGCTGTAGTTTCTGTAAAAGTACCAGACCCTAAATTTTCTTCGCAAACAAAAGACAAATTGGTGTCGTCTGAAATTAAACCCATAGTAGAACAGGCGGTATATAAACACCTCTCTGGTTACCTTTTAGAAAAGCCAGCAGAAGCTCGAATGATCGCCACAAAGATAATTGAAGCAGCACGAGCGAGGGAAGCGGCAAGACAGGCCAGAGAGCTAACCAGAAGAAAGGGTGTCTTTGATGGGGGAGGCTTACCAGGAAAGCTTTCAGACTGCACAGAAAAAGATCCTGGAAAGTCAGAAGTTTATTTAGTTGAGGGAGAGTCTGCTGGGGGCTCTGCAAAACAAGGAAGGGATAGAAAGTTTCAGGCCATTCTTCCCTTAAGAGGCAAGATAATTAATGTTGAGAAGGCAAGAATAGACAAGGTTCTTTCATCAAGCGAGATCATAACAATAATAACGGCCCTAGGGTGTGGCATAAAAGGAGAAGATTGGCAGCCTGAAAAACTTAGGTATCACAGGATAATAATAATGACAGATGCTGATGTAGATGGCTCTCATATAAGAACACTGCTTTTAACATTCTTCTACAGACAAATGCCCGAGCTATTAGAGAAGGGTTTTATTTATACTGCCCAGCCGCCTCTGTATAAATTAAAAAAAGGAAAACAGGAGGTGTACGTCAGAGACGATGAAGAGTTAAGGGAACAGCTTCTCGCAGAAGTTCTAGATGAGACAAGATTGGTGTTGAATAAAAAAGGCGAATCAATCGGAGGGGGGGCTTTGAGCAAACTTATCTCCCAACATCAAAAAGCCCAAGACTCAGTAATTTCACTAACTCATCAATATCCCGAAGAAATCCTACAAGCAAGCATGTATGTAAAACAGTTACCCGATCTTAAAAACGATAAAAAAGTAAAAAGCTGGAGCAAGAAACTTCAGGAGAGACTTAACAGCTCAACCCTAAATGGATCCAAGTGGGAAGTTAAGACTAAAAAAAATAGCGAACAAAAAATTACTGAACCAGAGGTTATTTTATACCGCCATGGCTCTGAAACTACCTGGAAGCTTCTGCCTGGACTTTTTAGGTCAAAGGCCTATAAAGACATCTGTTCTTTTGGTGAACATATAAACGGGCTGCTGAATAAAGACTCATACTTTGAATTAAATGGTACTAAATTTAATGTACACAACTTCGCTAGTTCGGTGAGCGATCTAGTGGAAGCCGCGAAGAAATCTTTCACAATGTCGAGATATAAAGGGCTAGGAGAAATGAATGCCGATCAACTTTGGGACACAACCATGGACCCTGAAGCAAGACTTCTGGGACAGGTAACCATCGACGATGCTCAAACAGCAGATGAGCTATTTAATTCATTAATGGGAGATGATGTAGAGCCACGGAAAATCTTTATTGATGAAAATGCTAAGTTTGTTGTTAACCTAGATGTCTAGTTGTTGAGCTTTATCAGTTCAAGCTTTTTTCTGGCCCAGTCTTCCATTTTTTTTGCTGCTTCTGCACTTGACTCTATATTCTCAACAGGAGCACCGATAGTAAGATTAATTTTTCCAGGGAACTTCAAAAATCTATGGGCAGGCCAACAGTCACCAGAATTATGAACAATGGGCAGTACGGGAACCTGCATTTTTTTTGCTAACTCAAATCCACTTCTTGCATACCTTCCTACTTCCCCCGGATCTTTTCTTGTTCCTTCTGGAAAATTTAAAACTGAAAACCCTTTTTTTATTCTTTTCTCGCCTTCCCTAAGAGCGGTTTTTAATGCCACAGCAGGATTGCCCCTATTTATGGCTATAGGCCAGAGTAAAGCAAGCGCCCACCCCCAGATAGGGATAAATAATAACTCCCTTTTTAAAAGGGTCGTCATAGGGAAGAAAAAATATTGATAAAAAAATGTTTCCCATTGACCTTGATGGTTTGAAGCAATTACAAAAGGGGCGTTAGGTATATTCTCACTTCCCTCAACTACCACCTCAATCTTGCAAGATTTATAAAGAACCCAATTTGCAAATCTTGGCCAAGCAGATAAAAACTTAATTCTATTGCTTATATTTAAGAAGGGCCCTATCAAGCAACCAGCAAGCCCAGCTAGTAACCCAGACAAAAGATAAATAATATAAAAAGAGAATGACCTAAGATAAATCATTGGAGGCTAAACCTAAGCCTCCAAAACATAATGAACCGCATCCAAAAGATTGTTAAAGCATCTTTCTTCAGGGGGGCAGTGCTTTGAAGATAATGACTCCTCTCCATAACCCGCCCGTTTTAACCAAAAGAGGGGTGCAACCATAATTAATGGCGCACAGCACGTCAGACTCTTTATCCCCAATAAAAAAACTATTTTTTAAAGAACAACCCAGTCTTTCTTCAATTTCATCTAAAAGCCCTGTTTCTGGTTTTCTACAAGAACATTTCTCTTCTGGAGCATGAGGACAAAAGGCAACATGGTCTATCTTGCCGCCTGCTTCCTGCACTAGCAAAGACATGTGATCATGAACGGCTTGAAGCTGTTTCTCATTAATAATTTTTTTACTTATACAAGCTTGGTTCGTGGCTATAACTATACTGAAGCCGGCATCAGTTAATTTCTTTATAGCTAACAGGCTGCCCTCTATGGGCTTGAATTCCTCTTTTTTTGTAACATAGCCCCAAAGGTCTTCGTTGATAACCCCATCTCTGTCTAGCACGATAGGCTTAAGGGAAGATTCAGACACTTACTTTAATATCTCCTGAAGATAGGTAGCCGTTTCTTTTTGATGAATCCTTTCTTGTTCCATACTATCTCTGTTTCTGACTGTTACGGTTTGGTCTTCAAGAGTTTGAAAATCTAAAGTAATGCAAAGCGGTGTTCCAACTTCATCGTGTCTTCTGTAGCTTTTACCTATATTTCCTGAATTCTCTAACAAGACTCTACCAAGCCCAAGACCTTGGAGTTCGCCCTTGAGATGCGAAGCAGCTGAAACTAAGTCTTCATTGTTTTTCTTAAGAGGAATAACTGCTGCTTTTATTGGAGAAAGGTGAGGTTTCAGTGAAAGAACTGTTCTTTCTTTCCCATCTTCTAATTCTTGGACTTCATAGGCTTCATTTAAAACAGCTAAAACACCCCTATCAACCCCAGCTGCAGGTTCAATTACATAGGGGACTATCCATTCTTTGGTTTCTCTATCTTGAATAGCAAGTTTTGCATTAGAAGAAGAGTTCTTAACTACTTTGGCGCTTATAGAAAGCTCAGATTGGTTTTTAGTATGAGAGCCCAAGTCGAAGTCAGTTCTATTAGCCACTCCCTCTAGTTCTTCTAAGCCATGAGGGAATTTATACATAATATCTATTGTAGACTTGGAATAATGTGCCAATTCTTTATTTGGCACATCATATAAATCAAGCTTTTCTTCAGAAACACCTTGTTTGGACCACCAATTCAGCCTATTTTTTACCCAAAATTGATGCCATTCTTCGTCTGTTCCAGGTTTTACAAAGAACTCTAGTTCCATTTGCTCCATTTCCCTTACCCTAAATAGAAAATTTCTTGGAGTAACCTCATTTCTAAAGGCTTTTCCTATTTGTGCTATACCGAATGGCAAATTTTTAGAGGTAGAGTCAACAACATTTTTAAAGTTTGTAAAAGTTTGTTGTGCTGTTTCAGGCCTTAGATAGGCAAAAGAAGTTCCATCATCTATAGGGCCCATGTTGGTTTTAAACATTAGATTAAAAGGCCTGGGGTCTGTTAGATCTTTAGAGCCACAAGAAGGGCAGGCTGACTCCTCTAAATGATCAGCTCTCCATCTTGAGTTACAAGACCTGCAATCAACAAGCGGNTCTGTAAATGTCTCCTCATGGCCTGATTGTTTCAANACCTCTGGATTGGTTAAAATTGCAGCATCTAATCCCTCAACATCGTCTCTCTCATAAACCATTGATCTCCACCAGGCCTGCTTTAAATTGTTCTTTAATTCAACACCCAGCGGTCCATAGTCGAACAATCCCTGAAGCCCCCCATAGATTTCATTTGTTTGAAAAATAAAGCCACGTCGTTTGCAAAGAGCTACAAGTTCTTCCATTGATTTGGCTGGCATATTTAAATTAAGATTTGTTAATATAGTAAGTACTTACTATCATTTATATATTATTTAATAAGGACTTTTAAAAGTTGAATGTTTAAACCTCTTGTATTCCCATGCGTACTGCTCAGGAGCTTTCATTATACATTTTTCTAGTTCTCTATTCATAAGATTTACACCACCTTGAACATCTAAATCATTCAGTTGGTTTATCTTTTTACTAAAAATAATTCTAAATCCTTGGCCCCTACTCCGCCTTAAACAGGTAACGGAATGGCAGGGGCTGTTGGTCTTTTTTGATAGGGTAGAGATAAGGGACACAGTTAGTGCAGAGACGCCAAAAAAGTTTGAAATAATCCCATTGCTTTTTTTTGGAACCTGGTCACTAGCCATCATTATTAAATTACCCTCTTTGAGTGCAATTAGTGAAGATTTAATTCCCCCAGAATCTGCCCTTACCATGTTTGCGCCCATTAAGTCTCTAGCACTGTTCATAATTGAATCAAGCGCCGAAATTTTAGCGGGGGTATAAGGAATGGTGCTTTTAAAGTTATTTGCAACAAAGTTTAGAAGTACTTCTATATTACCCATATGCGGAGTAAATAAGATTACTCCCCTGCCTTCTTCTAAACTTTTTAAAATTAGATCCTTTCCTTCCACCTCCACCAATTTGCTTATGTCTAGTTTAGGGTAAGTAATCCAACACTTTCCTGATTCAAATAAGCTTTTAGATGTCTCTTTTAAGCTTTTTCTAGTTAAAATGTCGATTTCCTTAGGAGTTTTGTCAGGAAAACATAGTTTTAAGTTAGATTTCGTGGTGTTTTTTAAAGAATTAGGAACAATTGATAGCAAAAAACCACTTATTTCACCCAAAATATGTATATTTTTAAGTGAAATATAGCTAAAAAGGGTTAAAAATAGCTTTAAAAGGCCATTAAGCATGTATTTTTACCTATTTTTTCCAAAAAGCGGGCGTAAAAAGCACTAAAAGCGTAAATATCTCCAATCTGCCAAGAAGCATAGCAACACATAAACCAATTTTCGAATAATCACTAAGTGACTGATAGTTATTTGCAACATCACCCAAGCCAGGTCCCAGGTTGTTCAATGTAGCCCCAACAGCTGAAAAAGAAGTGATGAAATCATTTCCTTGTGCCAACAAAAACATAAATAAAATAATAAAAACAATAACATAGATGGAAAAGAATCCCCAAACTGACTCTGCAATCCTTGGGCTAACAGCTTTTTTCCCTAGTTTTAGCGAAATTACGGCATTGGGATGAATCAATTTAGTTATTTCTCCAGCACTTTGTTTTGCAAGAATAAGAGTCCTTATGACCTTAATGCCCCCACCAGTAGACCCAGCACAAGCACCAATAAAAGCCGTAAGAAGAAGTAAGATAGGAACAAATAGAGGCCAATTTGAGTAATTTGACGTAAGAAAACCTGTCGTTGTAGCAATTGAAACAACTTGAAAGGCGCTTTCTTGTATTAAATTCTCACCTGGGTTTTCTAGATATATACCTAGAGTAAGAAAGGTTAATGCAAAAGCAGATACTAGAATAAAAAAGTAAGCTTTAACTTCTGAGTCATATATATAGTGTAGAAGCCTTCTTTTAGACCACGCAATATAGTGGAGGCCAAAGTTTATACCGGCTATAACCATAAAGATTACAGCTGTCCACCTTATGCTGGACTGGGCAAAGAAACCAAAACTCTCGTCATGAGTAGAAAAACCACCGATAGATACTGTTGAAAAGGAATGGCAAATTGCATCATAAGTAGTCATTCCAAAGAATTTGTAGAAAGCAGCACAAAGAATAGTCATTGTCAGGTATACATACCATAAGGCCTTGGCAGTTTCTTTAATTCTGGGAGTTAATTTCGCATCTTTTAGGGGCCCTGGTGTCTCTGCTTTATATAATTGCATGCCTCCAATTCCCAATAGAGGCAATACAGCCACAGCCAACACGATTATGCCCATACCTCCCAACCACTGCAGAAGCTGTCTGTAAAACAATATAGATCTAGGGAGGTCATCAAGGCCTGTTAGAACTGTTGCCCCAGTTGTGGTCAATCCAGATATAGATTCAAACAAAGAATCTACAAAAGAAATTTCTAGTTCTTCTGCGAAAATTAATGGAAATGAACCGAAAATCGCTAAAACTGTCCAAAAAAGCACTGTTATGATGAATCCATCCTTAGTCCTTAGATCTTCTTTTCTAGAAGAATTGGTAATATATAGAAGAAAGCCGCAGAGAAAGGTAGCCAAAAGAGTATTAAAAAAGACTTTAATTAGGCCGATTTCATCATAATAATAGGCTACAGCAGCAGGAAACAGCTGGGCTGTGCTAAATATCATTAAAAGTATGCCCAGAATTCTAAGGGTGTAAAGAAAATTCATCTAAGTTTATTGATTGGGAGAAAAAATATCTTTAATTTGGGGCAAAAGCTTTTTGTCAGTTAAAAAAAGTATAACATGATCATTTTCACGTATTTTAACGTTATCATGGGCGATTTTAGCCTTATTTTTACGGATGATAGCACCAATTGTTGCTCCCAATGGTAGTTTTATAGTCCCCAACTCTTTACCAACAACATCTCCATTCCCATTGGGTGAAGGCCTTACAATAGTCTCTATAGCTTCAGCTGCACCCCTTCTTAAGGAATATACTTTTACAACTTCATCTCCAGCCAGTTCCGACAGGAAAGTACCTATAGTGATTTGAGAAGGAGCAATAGCAACATCTATGCTCTTTCCTTGGACTAAATCTACATAAGCTTCGTTATTAATAAGAGCAATAACCTTATGGGCGCCCATCTCCTTTGCTAACATACAAGACATTACATTGGCCTCGTCATCATTTGTTACGGCAACGAACACATCACAGTCTTCTATGTTTTCTTCATGCAGGAGAGACTTATCAGAAACATTCCCCTCTAAAACAATTGTGTCTAGCAAGCTTTCAGAGATTTTTTTTGCTCTGGAGGAGTCAGACTCAATAATTTTTACTCTATGATCGCCTTCAATTTGTTCTGCAAGACTGCTTCCAATTTTTCCTCCACCAGCTATAACAACGTACTTATAGGGGTCTTCTTTTGTCCTCATTTCATTTATAACCCTTTTTGCATCTTTTTTTCTAGCAATAAAAAATACCTCATCACCAGCCATAACTGTAGTTGTGCCTTTTGGGATAATGGCACCACCACTTCTAAAGATTGCTGCTACACGTGTGTCCACATTGGGCATGTGTTTTTTTAGATCAGCTATTTCGTGGCCTATCAAAGGGCCTCCGCTGACAGCCCTTACCCCCACCAGATATAACAAACCATCACCAAATTCTAGAACTTGTAAAGAACCCGGGGTATCTATCAGGGCCTGAATATGATTTGTAATAAGTTTTTCAGGACTTACAACTATGTCAACGGGTATAACCCCTGCATCAATTGCTTCCTTAGTTTTATTTTTCAAGTAAGAAGATTCTCTAATCCTAGCGATTGTCTTAACATTCTGTGAGAGAACCTTAGACATTAGACAAGAAACAATATTAATTTCATCACTGCCTGTAACAGCAACAACCATATCTGCTTCCTTAATGCCTGCATTAACCAAAGTGGTTGGATAAGAGCAACTTCCAACTATGGTGCTTATGTCTGCTTCTTCTTCCAGATGATGAAGTGTAGCTGGGTTTTCATCAACAACCGTAATGTCGTTGTCCTCTTTAGACAATGAAATGGCCAGTGTGCTTCCAACTGTGCCTGCCCCAAGAATAATTATCTTCAAAAGTTTTCCTTCCCGGAAATCAAGTTTTTTCGATTATAAACCTATTTATGATCCTAACTATTATTTTTCAAGGTAACTTGAAAACTTTTTTACCTGAACTATTTTTTCTTTATTCCCTTTTATAAAGTCTTTGGCACCAACGGGTAGCTTGCCCTCAATTTGAAGACGTTGAACTCTTAAACATTTGCGATCAAGACAGCCTACGTAAAGATGATCTTCACTTGAAGTATAAATTTTTCCAGGAGATAACTCTTTAGGTGCAACCTCAAGGCTTGAGTTTAGAATTTTTACTCTTTTATTTCCTAAAAAAGTAAAAGAACCATACTTGGGGAATAGGGCTCTTATTTTTCGTTCAATCAATTCAGCAGATTCAAACTCCCAAAGTATTTCAGTTTCTTGTCTCTCAATTTTTTCAGCGTAATTAGCTTTACTAGAATCTTGGGGTATCTCCGCAACTTTTTTTGAAGAAATATCCTCTAGAAATTTTAAGAGATTTTTTTCACTTAAGTTTTGGTACTTTTTTTCTAGAGACTCAGAATTCTCTTCTGATTCTATAGAGCAAGGAAGTAATTTCATGATAGGGCCTGTGTCTAGGCCCTCATTCATTTTCATATAAGTAACTCCACCTTCAGCGTCTCCTTCAATGAGAGTTCTTTCTATAGGGGCAGCACCCCTCCATCTTGGAAGCAATGAAGCATGAACATTAATACAGCCAAACTTTGGCAAGTTGATAAATTCTTTAGGTAAAATTAGGCCATAAGCTACTACTAAGATTAACTCAGGCTCTATGTCCTTAAGTTGATCAATGACATCAGTGTTATTTTTTAAACTTTTTGGTTGTAGAACTAAAATTTGATTTTCTTGGGCTAGGGCCTTTACCGGTGATACATTTATCTTATTCCCTCTGCCGGACTTCCTATCGGGCTGTGTAAGAACAGCTGCTACTTCATTTTCACTCTTTATAAGCAAATCCAGGTGGAAAGCCGAAAATGTTGGGGTGCCAGCAAAAACTATCTTCATTTTAAACCGCTGTTCTAGATATTTTTATTAACTTCTGTTTAATTCTTTGTCTCTTTAAATTAGACAAAAAATCTACAAATATCTTTCCGTCCAGGTGATCCATTTCGTGTTGTACGGCTACAGCCAAAAGGTCCTCTGCTTCCATGGAAAACCTTTTTCCATCTAAGTTCAGAGCAGTTATTTTTATTTTAGCTGGTCTAGAAACATCTTCAAAAAATCCTGGAACAGACAAGCAACCTTCACCATAGATCTTTTTTTCTTGTCCAAGAACTTCAACAGACGGGTTGATAAAAATCTTAGGACTGTTTTTTTCTTCGCTTACGTCTACTACCAAAATCCTTTTATGAATATTAACTTGTGTGGCCGAAAGGCCTATACCATTGCCCTCATACATAGTTTCCAAAAGATCTTTAGAAAGAGTTTTAACTTCCTCATTTATATCCAGGACTTCTTTAGCGACAGTTCGCAGACGTTGATCTGGAAAAATTAAAATCTTTAATACAGCCATTGCTTATATTTTAACCGTGTGGATTATATTAGAATACGACTTCTTAAATTATAAGGAGAAAAAGTGACTGCTACCGTTTCAATCATTATTGGGTCTGAATCTGATTTAGGATTAGCAGAGAAATGTGGTGAAGTATTAAGCTCTTTGTCTATAGACTTCACTGTAAATGTTTTTTCTGCTCATAGAACACCCGATCTACTCCATAAACACTTAGAAGAGGCAGAAAAAGGGGATACTAAAATATATATAGCTATAGCTGGATTAGCAGCTCACCTAGCAGGAGCAATAGCTTCGAAAACTGTCAAACCAGTAATAGGAATTCCTGGAGATGGGGGTCCCTTAAATGGTTTTGATTCACTTTTATCAACTGTTCAAATGCCAAAAGGAGTGCCAGTCGCGACAGTCGCTATAGGCTCGGCGGGCGCCGCTAACGCTGGATATTTAGCAGCACAAATGCTTTCCATCAACTCAAAAGAAATTGCAGATACCCTTAAATCAATAAGGGAAGCTAATAAACAGCAAATTGCTGAAGTTAATAAAAAACTCTCAGAAAAATAAACATGAAGGGGCTTCAAAAGGCTTTAGCTGATTTAAGGCTGGGCAAGGTTATTGCCTATCCCTCCGAAGGAGTTTGGGGCTTGGGATGTGACCCACAGAACGAAGAAGCCGTATATAAATTACTTAAATTAAAGAAAAGGCCTGTAAGCAAAGGGTTAATATTGGTAGGCAGCAATTTAGAACAAATGAAGCGGTACATTAATATAAATAAGTACAAAGAAAAGCTAATATCAAAATGGCCCGGGCCCCATACTTGGATTGTGCCTACAGCAGANACTCCTATATGGATAAGAGGAAAATNCAACTCTGTAGCCCTAAGGGTTTCGAGTCACCCCACAATTGTAGAAATTTGTGACCAGTTTGAAGCTGCAATTGTTTCAACATCAGCTAATATNCAGGGCGAAAAACCTTTAAAAACAAAACAAGAAGTGNAAAANAAATTTGATCATTTGNGTATAGTTGAAGGGTCTTTGGGAAGCTTAAACGGCTCTACTCCCATTCAAGACATTGTTACCGATAGGTGGATAAGGGATTGAGTTAATAATGAAAAAGTTTGCAGTTATAGGCCAGCCAATTAAACACTCGCTTTCTCCTAGTATTCATTCTGAATTTGCTAAAGACGCTGGAATTGATATTTCTTATGAGGCAATAGAAATAGACCCAAAAGATTTTGAACAGAGGGTTATTCAATTATTTGAAAGCGGCTATGAGGGACTTAATGTAACTCTTCCACTAAAAGAACTAGCCTATAACTTAGCAGATGAGATAAGCCAGAAAGGCATAAAAACCAGAGCAGTAAANACTTTGTGGCATGAGAAAGAAAAAATCTTAGCGGACTCAACGGATGGTGTCGGGCTTTTAGAAGACCTATCTGCCAATCAAATTACTCTTAAAGACAAGGAGATAGGAATTTTGGGTGCTGGGGGGGCTGTGCGATCTATTCTTCCTGCCATAGTTAGTCTGAATCCCAAGAAAATTACAATTCTTAACAGAACCTTAGAAAAAGCTTCAGGTCTAGCACGTGAATTCCAAGACAACAGTGTCACCATAGAGGCATTGGCTGCTAATAAAGTTCCTGAAAATAGACTAGATGGAATTATCAATGCGACTTCAGCGGGCATAACAGGGGGCAGCTTCGGTTTTAATCCAAGCATTTTTAAAGAATGCAGCTGGACTTACGACTTAAGTTACTCAAAGGAAACTACTTACTTCAATCAATTGGCAAAGGATTCAGGAATTATAGATCGTTTAGACGGATTGGGTATGTTGGTAAACCAAGCGGCGGCAAGCTTTGAAATCTGGCATGGAATAAAGCCCAAAACAAAAAGAGTTCTTAACTTGATAAAAGTAAGCTTATAAAAAAATAATTTTTTGACTTTTCTCTAGCACAAGAGAATTTTAACCACATTTTATTTAGACAGGATTGAGAATATGGGTTGTTCGTTCAAATCCCATAGGATAAAATCCGCGCGGATTCTGCTGCTCCAACCTAAAGATATAAATGAATTTATGAAGTCAATTTCAAGGGTTACAAGGAAGTTCTTATATGCTCTTCTATTTTTAGTGCCAATTCCGGCTTTTACTGAGCCTTCTGATTACAACATGCCAATTGGAGTAACTGAAGTAAGTAAAGAAATTTTTGACCTCCACATGTTAATCATGTGGATCTGTGTATGGATCGGCGTAGTCGTCTTTGGGGTTATGTTTTTCTCTTTAATTAAGTACAGAAAATCAACAGGAGCGAAAGCCGCAAAATTCGATGATCACTTTTGGTTAGAAATATTTTGGACTGTAGCAGCTACAGTAATTTTAGTAGGTATGGCTATCCCCTCAACCACAGTGATGATTAAGGCCTATGATGACTCAGAAGGGGATATCAATATTATGGTAACGGGGTATCAGTGGAAGTGGCAGTATAAATATATCGAAGATGATATTAGTTTCTTTAGCAATCTCGCCACCAGCCAAGAGCAGATAGATAACGCCTTTCCTAAAGGAGAGTTTTACCTTACTGAAGTAGACGAGCCCATGGTAATACCAATTAATAAACGAATAAGGTTTTTAATAACTGGTAATGATGTAATTCATTCGTGGTGGGTACCAGATTTTGCGGTAAAACAGGATGCAGTTCCGGGCTTTATTAACACAGCCTGGACCAACGTTCCGAAGCCTGGTATTTATAGAGGAGCATGTACAGAATTATGTGGGTTAAAACACGCATTCATGCCCGTTGTGGTAAGGGCCGTTGAACAAGAAGAATACGATGCCTGGGTGGCAGAAAAGATAGCACTAGCAGAAGCAGAGAAGCTTCTTACAGAAAAGATTTGGACTAAAGCAGAACTTATAGAAAGAGGCCAGGGGGTTTACTTAAAAAATTGCGTGGCCTGCCATCAAGCCGGTGGACAAGGACTGCCCCCAGTATTTCCTTCCTTAGATGGAAGTGAGATAGTCACTGGAAATAAAAATAGAAATATAGAAATATTAATGGAAGGTGTGCAAGGAGCTGCAATGCAATCTTTTGCAAACCAATTATCTGAAGTAGATATTGCTTCAGTAATAACTTACACGCGAGAGTCTTGGGGTAATGCGAGTACTGGGGACGGAGAAATAGTTGTACCCAAAGACATTGTTGATTACAAAAATAATGTGAATCTTTAAAATTTTGAAAAGAGGTCAGACAAGATGAGCACAATAGTAGAAACACACGACGATCATGGTCATCACGGGCCTGCAAAAGGCTTAACTAGGTGGCTTTTTACAACCAACCATAAAGACATAGGCACTCTGTACCTATGGTTTAGCTTCTTGATGTTGTTTATCGGCGGTTCTATGGCCATGGTTATAAGGGCAGAGTTATTTGAACCAGGTCTTCAAATTGTACAGCCCGAATTCTTTAACCAAATGACCACTAATCACGGCTTAATTATGGTTTTTGGAGTAATTATGCCAGCCTTTGTGGGCCTAGCTAACTGGATGGTCCCTATGCAAATAGGTGCTCCAGATATGGCATTACCAAGATTAAATAATCTAAGCTTTTGGTTATTACCAATGGCTTTTGGAATATTGATTTCAACTTTATTCATGGACGCAGGAGGGCCAAATTTTGGCTGGACTTTCTATGCCCCGCTTTCGACAACCTATGCCCCCGATACTGTTACATTCTTTATATTTTCTGTTCATATAATGGGAGCCTCCTCAATTTTGGGCTCGATTAATATTATTACTACAATTTTAAACATGAGAGCTCCAGGAATGACTTTAATGAAAATGCCATTATTTGTATGGAGTTGGTTAATTACAGCTTACTTGCTAATAGCAGTAATGCCGGTATTGGCAGGCACAGTAACCATGATGTTAATGGACATCCATTTCGGTACTAGTTTTTTTAATGCTGCTGGAGGAGGAGATCCGGTTTTATTCCAACATATTTTTTGGTTCTTTGGACACCCAGAAGTTTACATAATGATTTTGCCTGCTTTTGGTATTGTTTCTCACATAATAGAAACTTTTTCGAGGAAACCCATTTTTGGTTATTCCTCAATGGTCTACGCAATGACATCTATAGCTGTTCTGTCCTTTGTAGTTTGGGCTCACCACATGTTTACAGTCGGAATGCCTTTGGCTGGAGAGCTTTTCTTTATGTACTCAACCATGCTTATCGCAATACCTACAGGAGTCAAAGTTTTTAATTGGGTAGCCACTATGTTTAAGGGGTCAATTAGTTTTGAAACACCCATGTTGTTTGCTATCGCATTTGTGTCCCTATTTACTATAGGCGGGTTTTCGGGATTGATGTTGGCCATTGTTCCCGCTGACTTTCAATACCATGATACTTATTTTGTAGTGGCTCACTTCCANTATGTACTTGTACCAGGATCATTGTTTGGAATTATGGCGGGTGTTTATTATTGGATACCTAAATGGACAGGAAACATGTATGACGAAACTCTTGGAAAGCTCCACTTTTGGTTATCATTCTTTTCTGTAAATCTAACCTTTTTCCCAATGCATTTTGTAGGCCTTGCTGGCATGCCAAGAAGGTATCCTGACTATGCGCTGCAATTTGCAGACTTTAACGCAATGGTATCAGTGGGGGCCTTTATTTTTGGATTCACTCAATTGTTATTGCTTTTTATAGTAATTAAAGCAATTAGGACGGGCAAAAAGGCTTCTGAAGAGGTTTGGGAAGATACTAAAGAGTGGGGGTTAGAGTGGACACTGGATTCACCTCCTCCATATCACAGCTTTACCGTTCAACCAGAAGTTAAGTAATGAAAGAGTCGAAACAAACTGTAAAGAAATTAGCACTGGTAACAGTGGGTATGTTTGCCTTTGGTTTTTTACTGGTCCCTATTTACGACGTCTTTTGTGAAATCACAGGACTAAACGGAAAAATAGAAGGGCCTTCTACACTCTCTTCTGTAAACACAGAAGAAGTGGACAAAAGGGAAATGTTAATTCAATTTGTAACTCATAATAATGAAGCAATGCCCTGGACTTTCACTTCGGAGACCTCACAATTAAGAATTACAACGGGCGTTCAACAAAGCGTCATGTTTGTATTCGAGAACAAAACCTCTGAAGACATGGTAGGGCAGGTAATTCCAAGTGTTAGCCCTGGAAGGGGTGCTGAATATTTCCACAAAACAGAGTGCTTTTGTTTTGAGCAGCAAAAACTATTAGCGGGCGAAAGAGTGGAGCTCCCTGTTGTTTTTATTGTGGACCCGAATATTCCTCTAGATATTGGTTCACTGAGTCTAGGCTATACCTTGTTTGATATAACAGATCAGCTAAGCGAGAATCAAATAGCGGCTTTGTAGGAGATAATAGATGTCCAGTCCACAACCATATTACGTACCCGAATCAAGCAAGCTTCCTTTTGCAATGGCTGTAACCATGTTGGTTTTAATTATTGGAGCTTCAACTACAGTTAAACCTGAACTAGGCCCCTTTGGTGACAATTCTTATTTAGTTTTACTTACGGGTTTCTTAATGATGTGGACAACAATGTTTTTCTGGTTTTCGCAAGTAGTTAAAGAGAACAACGAAGGCTTGAATAACAACATGTTGAATAATTCTTATTACTACGGAATGGCTTGGTTCATATTTTCTGAAGTAATGTTTTTCTTCGCTTTCTTCCTAGCGCTTGGATACATAAGAATGTTTGCTGTACCTTGGTTAGGAGGAGAAGGGGAAAAGGGTATTGCAAACATGTTATGGCCAGGTTTTGAAGCACATTGGCCATTAATGATTACTCCTGACCAAGCAATTTTTCCAGGACCGGGAGAGGAAATGTCCCTTAGCACTGCTTATTCTCACGGTGGGTTAGCAGGAGTTTTAGGATGGATACCTCTTTACAACACTGTGCTTCTTCTTACCTCTAGCGTTACTGTACATATTGCCCATATTGGATTAAAGAACGGAAACAGAAANCAGTTTAATTTGTGGTTGGGGATAACATTAGTGTTGGGATATGCCTTTGTTGCCTTACAGGCCTTTGAGTACTATGAAGCCTATACGCATATGGGACTAACTCTCAANTCAGGTGTCTATGGGACCACATTCTTTATGCTAACCGGTTTCCANGGTTTTCATGTTTGCTTAGGGGCAATAATTTTAACCGTTATGCTTATAAGGGGCTTAAGGGGACATTTCAGTCATGACGACCAATTTGGGTTNGAAGCTGGCTCCTGGTATTGGCACTTTGTGGATGTAGTTTGGATTTGTCTGGTNGCTTTTGTTTATGTGATGTAATTAAGATCCGGGACCAATCTGACCTGTGATTAAGCCGTATAGAATTGTAGAAAACAACACCACTGCAATTGAAACCCTAATGCCTAAACTATAGGCAGTTCGTTTTGTTTTGCCTTTATCTTTAATGAGAAAAAAGCCGCCGCTGAAAAGACTCAATAGCATGGCAAAAATTAAGAAAAGTATAAAATACTTGATCATAGTGAAGNGCGAAGTATACAAGTATTAAAAATTAAATATGATGAAANTTCTTAAAAATAGCTTCAACCCCGGAATNTGGATGACCTNTTTTGTTATTTCTTTTCTTCCTATACTTTTGTATCTGGGATATTGGCAAATATCTAGAGGCATTGAAAAAAATGAAATATGGGAAGCTTACTCAGTCAATAAGACCCTGCCTCCAATAAACGAAAAAGAGCTCTCTCTTTATAAAAAAGAGGATCTACTTTATCGAAGTATAATTATCCAGGGCTCTTACATTAATGATTCCTTTTTACTCGATAACAGAATGTATCGGAGCAAAAAGGGTTATGAGATTTTTACTCCTTTTAAGAGCGAAGGCCAACAGGTTTATTTAGTTAATAGGGGATGGACTAGTAATTACAGTGACCACCCCTTTAAAGCACCAGAAGGAAATCATTATATTGAGGGGGTTATTTCTCCATTTGATAAATACGGATTAAACCTTTNTGAAGTAGAAACTGAAAAGTCTTTTCCGATGGTTGTGCAAGAATTAACTCACTCTTCNGCCTCTANGCTTTTAGGAAATAATTTAAGTATTGAAGAAATTGTTATACAGCTATCAGCAGCTTCAAAAGGCTCATTTGAGCCCATTTGGGGCCCCACAGAACTCAAAGCCCCCAGGCATTGGGGATATGCAGCACAATGGCTTGGTCTTGCTTTAGTGCTAGTTATTCTTTACTTCTATTTTGGTTTTAAGGAGCCTTCAAAGCAGTGAAACAAAAAGAAAAAAATCAAAAATACAAAGCTTTTATTATTTTTTTTACGCCCATCCTGGTTTTAATTGCCAGTACTTTATTCTTTTATATCGGATATTCACCCGAGGGAAGAACCAACAATGGTCAGCTGATAGATCCGCCAATAGATCTATCTGCATTAAAGATTGAAGGCCTTAAGGATGAATTTCCAGGTAATTGGACCATAATGCACTTTTTGAATAAGCCCTGCAAAGAGAGTTGTTGGAATTCGTTATATAAAACCAGACAAGTAAATATTAGACTAGGAAGAGATGCACAAAGAGTCGGCAGGTATCTACTGATATCTAACTCCTATAGTCTTTCACCGCAAGAGACCGCCAGGCTGACTAAAGAGTATCCTCGCCTGAAATTATTTAGAATTTTGGAAGAAAATATTCCCTCTGAAATAATTAGGGATTCTTATATGTTATTTGATCCCTTGGGAAATGGGATATTGATTTATTCACCAGATCTACCGGGGGGCGAACTTCTAGAGGACCTGAAGAAAGTTTTACAAAATTCAAAAATAGGATAATAAAAATTATGAAAAGAAATTTCACCTGGACAATTGTCAGCTGTGTGGCAGTAATACTTGTGGCTTTATCTTTGTATGTTAATAAGATGACTACCAAGGTCCATTTAAGTAGTGAACAGCTAAGGGACATGGGTCTTTATTTAATTGAACCTCCCCGAAACCTTGGCTCATTTAATCTGATGGATTCAGCTGGAAAAGAATTTCTACCCGAAAACTTTAAAGGAAAATGGAACATGTTGTTTTTTGGTTTCACATTTTGCCCAGACATCTGCCCTATAACCATGAGCATGCTTTCAAGAATCGAAAAAGGATTAACTATTGAGGAGCAGGAAAAAATAAGAATTTTTTTGGTTACTGTGGACCCCGATAGAGATAATCCAAGTCAACTAAAGATATATTTAGAAAATTTTAGTGGAAACTTTATTGGTCTTACTGGAGGGTTAGATCAAATTTATAATTTTGCTACAAGAGTGAATGCTCCTTTTAGTCCGATTTCGAATAGTAAAGACCCCCATTACACGGTAGACCACACAGGCAGTATTATTTTGATTAATCCGGAAGGAAATTATGCTGGCTTTTTTAGAGCACCCCACAATCAAGANGATGTAAAAAAAGCCATTTTAGATATAGTTAGCAGAAATTAATGAATTCAGAAATTAAACAAAAGAATGTCTTTGGAGAAGACATAGAGTCGTGTTGTGAAAATCCTATCACAGGATTTTTTAGGGACGGGTTTTGTCATACCGATGAGAGGGACGAAGGGGTTCATACTGTTTGCGTGAGTATGACTAAAGAATTTTTAGAATTTTCTAAAGCGAGAGGAAATGACCTAAGTACCCCTAGACCGGAATTTAATTTTCCAGGTGTGAAAGAAGGCGATAGTTGGTGTTTGTGTGCTGAAAGGTGGGCCGAAGCTTATGAATCTGATATGGCACCAAAGCTATATATCAAGAAAACAAACATAAGAACTTTAGATATTGTGCCCTTAGAGCTTCTAAAAAAGTTTGCGATTGATCTTAATTGAAAGATGGTAGAGTGGTTTCGTTTGCCGAATTGATTTATAGAATATGAAAAAAATAATACTCATAACCTTGTTGATGTTTTCACACGGTGGTTGGGCTCAAGAAAAACTTGATGCTCTGTTAGATGGCCTTCACCGGGACGCACACGAAGGGAATTTTCAGACCTACTTTGCCCGCTACAGCTCGGATGCCGTCTTTTTGGGAACAGATAAAAGTGAGCGCTGGACCATAGAGGAATTTAAATCCTATGCCAAACCGGCATTTGCAGATGGTCACGGATGGACTTACNCAGTAGTCGAGCGCAACTGGGAGGGAGACGGCAATACACGCTGGTTTGATGAAATTCTGCTCAATGAAAAGTTAGGACATTGCAGGGGGACTGGCGTTGTCCAGNTGATCAACGGCGAATGGAAAATAGCCCACTACGCCTTGACCATGCTCGTCCCCAATGNCATCGCTGCAGACGTCGGCTCGCAGACCCGGGAAGCTGACAAACTGNAATAATCTATGAATGTTAAATTTTACAATTTTTAGATAGTTAGGATGGAATGTAATTTGGTCTCTTAAGAAATTTACATTATCGGCGCGAGTTTAATTTCAATTCTTTCGCCAGCATTGGTTTCAATGTGTATGGAAAAAAGATCTCCTTCAGAGCGCTGATAACTGAGACTGCGATGAGCGCCATCACTAACTCCTTTGAAGGCTAAATATCTATCTCCCACTTCAGTTAATTCAAATTTATGAATTCGAGAATAAGTTGCACTTATATTTTCTGGTTCTAGCGAGTTGTTAAAGATTTGTAGATTTAATTCTAGACTGCCATTAATTTCCCTTATATGAATGATTTCAACAAATCTTGTGTCTGATTCTTTTGTAGAGCGAACTAAAGCAGTAATAGTCCCAGAGCGTGGAGGCAACCATGTTTGTTCTAAGATTCCTCCATCATGCGAACCCTCTCTTTGGCCGGTTAACCAGTCCAGTTGATCTACTGATGTCGTAGAACTTTCCTCTCCACTAACGCCTGCAGAAAACTCAAGAGCCAGAAAAAGAGATAGTACAGTTATTGTTGTTAGTAGTTTGTTCATTTTTCACGCTTATTCAACAAAAGGCAGAGCTGTTGCATGAAGCAAAAGAGGGGGGCAACATAATTTGTCTATAGCATCTGAGCTATCTTTAAACTTCGAGGCATAAACTTTGCTCATAAAGTTTTTTGCTTCCTTATTACCCCTTTCAGCAGCCAAAAGAAAATAAGTCTCCGACAAAGTTAAATCTTTTAGAATTTTGCCGCCTTTTGCATAAAGAATAGCTAAATTAAAAGGAGCCTTTGAGTGTCCTTGTCTGGTGGCCTCTTGAAACCAAAAGACGCCTTTTTCCAAATCTACATGAATACCTATACCAAGTGAATAATTAACCCCTGTGTTGTATTGGCTGACCATAATTCCCTGAGTTGCAAGGGAGAGGTCATAAACAAATTCTTTTTTTTCTCTTTCAAAATCAGCAAAAAGGCCCATAGAAACTAGGGCACTAAAAAAAAGCAGCGGTTTTAAACTTCTCAAAATCTAATTCAGCAAGCTTATTCCATGCTGACAACAACCTTTCCTAATACTTTTCTATCTTCTAAAGATTTTATAGCTTCGCCTGCTTTTTCTAAGGGGTAGGCTTCACTCACGAAAGGATTAATTTTTCCATCGGCATGCATTTGAAAAAGCTCTTCAAAATTTTGTTTGTTGATATCCCTATCTAGGCCTGCAAATTGGCCCCAAAACACCCCTATTATTTGGCATTCTTTAAGAAGGGTAAGGTTAAGAGGCATTTTAGGTATACCCGCCGTAAAACCTATAACTAGATATCTGCCATGTCTTTTTATTGCTCTTAAGGAAGGTTCTGCATAGTCTCCTCCAACTATGTCATAGATCACATCAACACCCCCACCAGAGATCTCTTTTATTTCATTAGACAACTTTTTCTGAGCGTCCCTGTCCATTTCTCTCGGATAGACTATTCCTTCATCAGCGCCTTCTTTTTTACATAAATCTAATTTCTCTTGGGAAGAAACTCCAGCCAACACTTTAGCCCCCATAGCCTTGGCAACATGTATAGCGGTTATACCAAGGCCACCTCCAGCTCCAAGAATTAAAATAGTTTCTCCTTCTTTAAGTTCACCCCTTTGCTTAAGCCCATGAATNGTTGTTCCGTAATTAAGAGAGAATCCGGCTGCTATTTTAAAATCCATAGTTTCCGGTAAAGGCATAAGCTGTTGTTCAAAATATGCTCCTTTCTCAACTAAACCGCCCGATCCAATATTTCCCATTACTCGGTCACCTTCTTTAAATTGGGTAACACCTTTGCCTACAGAAGAAACTATCCCCGAAATCTCGCTTCCTGGGCTGAATGGGAAGGGGGGTTTAAATTGATATAGTCCTTGTACAATTAAAACGTCTGGAAAACTTATTCCAGTAGCTTTTATATCTACAACCACCTGGCCATCTCCCGCTACAGGATCAGGCACCTCTTCTATTCCATGAGACTCTATAGGCCCAAATTCTTTACAAACGAATGCTTTCATTTAAATGCTCTCCTTAATTACATCTTCCTAATGATACGTTACTAATAAGTTTAATAAGGTCAAGAAACTTTATTCAAGAACTCTGCTAAATACTCTTCAAAAGGAGGGCNTTTCTGCGATTCCAGCTTCTTTTGCTGCTCTTTTGATAAGGAAGCCTCTCTTTTAAATTCTTCTTCTCTAGAATTATTATAGTTTTCAAAGAAAGCTAGGTTCTTTTCAGCTATTTCCATGCCCAGTTCTTCATGTGAGAGGTTGTCGCTAATTAATCTTTCTATTACTTTACCGCTAGGGGTTAAATTTAAGTCTTCTATTTTCTCTTTTTGCTTTTTTAATGATTCACTCCAGCGATTATTCTTTTCTTCGAAAACGAATTCCCTTGATTCTTCAGATATGCTGTTCATTTCTTCAAGCAAATTATTAGCTAATTCACTTACCCCGGCTTCACCTTTTTCATCATAAATTTTTAAATTTGGATTTCTGCCCTCATTAACAATTTTTTTATGATTTTCTTTTAAGAGTCTCGCCTCTTTTTTGTCGAGAGAAGGGCTTTCTTTGGTTAAACAAAAAAGCAAAAATGCATCTAAAAAATCTATTTGGCTCCTATCTATTCCTATGGGATTAAAGGGATCCAAATCTACACACCTAAGTTCAAGATACTCTATGCCCTGAGAGCTTAAAATATTAATTGGTCTTTCACCCGATGGGCAGATTCTTTTTGGCCTAATTGTGCTGTAGTACTCATTTTCTATTTGTATCACTGAAGTATTTAATTGGATTCTTTGTTCATTAGAAAATTCACCTATATTTTCGTACTCATCATGAGTCTTGGTTAATGCCGTTTTCAAGTCTTGAATATATTCTTGAATTGAATTTATAGAAATATTGAGGTCATCTTGCGTTTCGCTGATGTAGCCTAGGTCGCCCATACGCAAAGAAGTAGCTTGGTTTTTAAAATAACTTCCTTTGGCTGTCCTTTCAAATCTATTCAGATTTTTTTCTGTAAAAGTTTCTGAGAAAGCCGGTGAAGCTCCAAAAAGTAAAAAATATAACCACTCGAATCTTTTAAAATTTCTTGCCATACCAAGGTATATTTCACTTTTAATATCTTTAATTTCTTCATCTTTGAGGCCTTTATAATCGGCTATTTTCAAGAAAAAGCTATCTGGAAAAGAAAAGTTGTAATGAATTCCTGCAATAGCCTGCATTTTGCTCCCATACCTGTGAGCCAGGCCTTTTCTGTAGACAGATTTCATCATTCCAGAATTAGAGGTTCCATACTCCCCTATCCCAACATCTTCATAGGCATCTATAGAGCCTGGCATACTCAAGGGCCACAAAAACTCTTTATCAATAGACTTGTGCACAAAGGAGTGAAGGTCAGTCAAAAAGCTTAAACAGTTGTCTACATCTGTAAAAGTAGGAGTTACAAGTTCAAGAAGGGCCTCAGAAAAATCGGTAGTTATGAATGCATTTGTAAGGGCAGAACCCAGCTCATCAGGATGTTTTTTCTTGGAAATAGATCCTTCAGAATCTATCCGTAAGCTTTCTTTTTCTATGCCTCTTTTTATGGATTTAAGGTCATCCAAAGCACCAGATTCCCTAAGGTCCTTTAAGCTTAAATGCATGATTATTAAAGTTTAACTAGCTTTAGGCCCAGCCTCTACAATTTCTCGGGCTACATCGAATTTAGTAAAATTTTCGGTGAATTGGTTTATTAATTTATTCTCGTAAGATTCATATAGAGAGGGGTCTTTCCAGTTCCTTGTGGGATTAAGTAGGTTACTGTCTACTCCTTCTAAGGAAGTGGGCACCTGTAAATTCATACCTTCTATCTTTTCCGTATCTACGGAGTTTAATTTTCCTGTTTGAATTGCATTTATAATCTTTCTAGTTACAGGGATGTCAAAACGGTTTCCGATACCATAAGGACCGCCTGTCCAACCAGTATTTACAAGGTAAACATGACTACCGAATGCCTCAATTCTGTCCATAAGTAAATTGGCATATACTCCTGCAGGTCTCGGAAAGAAAGGCGCGCCATAGCAGGTTGAGAAGGTTGTTTTAAAAGCCTCAGTAGAGCCAACTTCCGTAGAGCCAACAGCGGCGGTATATCCGCTCAAAAAATGATAAGCGGCAGCTTCTTTACTTAAAATGGATACTGGAGGCATAACTCCCGAAAGATCACAGGTTAGAAAGATAACTGATTGAGGCTCTCCGGCAGAATTTTCATTAGCTCTCTTTTCGATATGTTCTCGTGGATAAACTACTCTAGTGTTTTCAGTTAAAGAAGAGTCACTGTAGTCAGGAATCTTGGTCTCTGGGTCAATAATTACATTCTCCATAACACTGCCGTGTTTTATAGCATTCCAAATAACAGGTTCATTTTGTTGAGTTAGATCAATGCACTTGGCATAACAACCCCCCTCAAAATTAAAGACAGACCCTTTGCTCCATCCGTGTTCATCGTCACCAATTAAATCTCTATCAGGGTCTGCGGAAAGGGTTGTTTTTCCTGTGCCTGATAAACCAAAGAAAAGACACACATCACCTTCTTGGCCAACATTTGCTGCACAATGCATAGGAAGAACATTTTTTTCTGGTAAAAGAAAATTTTGCACCGAAAACATAGACTTCTTCATTTCACCGGCATATTGCATACCTGCGAGAAGCACCTTTTTTTCTGTAAAATTAATGATTACTGCTCCATCGCTATTGGTCCCATCCCTTTCAGGATCGCAAACAAATTCCGGAGCGCTCATAACAGACCAAGTTTCTTTATTCGATGGGTTAAAAACCTCTGGTCGTATAAACATTTGTCTGCCAAAAAGATTGTGCCATGCCCATTCGGTTTGAATTTCAACCGGAATGTAATGTTCTTGGTGCTCTCCTACATGCAGACTTGAAACAAAACCACCCTTTTCAGATAAATAAAACTCAACTCTTTCCCAAAGCGATTTAAACTTTTCGCTATCAAAGGGCCTGTTTACTTCACCCCAGTCAACTTTAGACTCTGTTAAAAGGTCCTTAACAATGAATTTGTCCAAAGGACTTCGCCCAGTTCTTTTACCAGTTTTAACTAATAGAGCTCCATTGGCTGCTATCTCACCTTCACCCCTGTTAAGGGAAAGCTCTATAAGCTCATCTTGGTTTAAGTCTTCCTGTATTTTTGCTGCCATGGGAGTCTGGGTTGATTAAATGCGCATTATAGATATATATTTAAATTTTAGAATGTAATTTCTTTGAAATACATAAAGAAACCATGGCATAAATAAATAGGGCCACAAAAGCTACCAGTAACCACCCCGGAATACTGATACCGAGAAATGACCAGAGAACTTCTGCACAGTTTCCATCTCCACGAATAGCAAGCATAAAAACTTCCAAAATAGGCAAGGTCTCAAAGAGGTAGTCTATATCTGGTCCACAAGTAGGGACTAGCTCGGGTGGAAGGTTTTGAAGATACAGTTGTCTAATTGAAAGTGATATACCACAGACAATAATCGCGATAGCAAGGCTTATATAAGATCTAAAAATTATTAGTGATTGGTTCTTGTGTAAGAAGCCAACCAGAGACAATAAGATTACAAGGTATACACAAGCCCTTTGAGCATAGCAAAGCAGGCACGGCTNTAGTAACAGCATATGCTCAAAAAGTAGAGCTACAATGATTAAGCCAAGACTAGTAGCTCCCAAAAGTACAAAAAACCTTTTACTGTTTAAAAACAACAAATCTATCATTGAATTAGTGGGCTTGATCCCAATTTTTTCCTATCCCAATTTCAACTTCGAGTGGAACTGAAAGCTTCGCAGCCTTTGACATAGAGTCAGTTAAGATTTTTGTCACCTTTTCGGTGTCTTTTTCATGAGATTCAACTACCAGCTCATCGTGAACTTGAAGGATTAATTTAGCATCAATTTTTTGTTTCTTTAATGAATCATTCACAGATAACATGGCTTTTTTCATTATGTCGGCTGCAGTTCCTTGTACCGGAGCATTAATTGCTACTCTTTCAGCAGCCTGCCTTCTTATGGCATTTCCAGTAGAAATTTCTGGGAGATAGAGCCTGCGTCCATAAAGGGTTTCAACATAGCCAATTTTTTTGGCTTCGGCCTTTATCTTATTCATGTATTTTCTAACCCCTGGGTACCTAGAAAAATAAATGTCCATGTATTCTGCTGCTAAATTTCTATTGATGCCTAACTGCTTACTTAAGCCGAAAGCAGAAATGCCATAGATAAGGCCAAAGTTAATTGCCTTAGCGCTTCTTCTTTGATCAGGTTCAACTTCATTTATATCAACTGCAAAAACTTCGCTTGCCGTACTGGAGTGAATGTCTTGTCCCTCTTCAAAGGCGTTTAACAGGCCTTCGTCTTTAGATAAATGGGCTATTACTCTTAACTCTATTTGAGAATAGTCAGCGGATATTAGTTGATATCCGCTTTTGGCTTCAAAGGCTTGTCTTATTCTTCTTCCATCTTCAGTCTTTATGGGTATATTTTGTAAATTAGGATCTGAAGAAGAAAGTCTTCCTGTTGATGTCCCAGTTTGGTTGAAAGAAGTATGAATCCTTCCTGTGTTTGGAGAAATTTGTGAAGGCAGCTTATCAGTATAGGTGGATTTAAGTTTACTGAGGGTTCTGTGTTCTAAAATGATTTTGGGCAGCTCATAATCTTCAGAAAGTTGTTGAAGAACATTTTCTGCTGTCGAAGGCTGGCCACCTGGGGTTTTCTGAAGGATAGGGTACTTTAATTTTTCAAAAAATATTTCTTGGAGCTGCTTAGGAGACCCTAAATTAAATTCTTGATCAGCCAATTCATATGCTTCAGCTTCTAACTTTGTAATTCTTTCGCTAAAGTTTTTAGATTGAGCCTTTAGAACTTTTTCATTTACTAGAGTTCCTGCCTGCTCCATGTCTGACAATACAGTTATCAAAGGTATTTCAACTTCTTCTAATAAAGTATTTAAGACAGGTTCCTTTGCTAATCTAGACTTAAATTCTTCATGAAGTTGAAAAGTTATGTCCGCATCTTCAGAAGCATAATGAACAGCTTGGTCCATCGGAACGAGATCAAAAGTAACTTGCTTTACTCCCTTTCCAGCAACTTCCTCAAAAGTTGTCGTCTTGTATTTCAAATAGTATTGAGCCAAAGCATCTAAATTGTGTCTGGTAGCTGTACTATTTAAAACATAGCTCATTAACATGGTGTCGTTTTCAAAAGAATCTAAATTAACTCCATATCTAGTAAGGATATTTCTATCGAATTTAATGTTTTGTCCAACAAGCTTTATTTTTTCTGATTCGAGGACAGGCTTTAACTTTTTTAAAACAACATCTACAGATAACTGCTCTTCTTGTTGATGGCCAAGGGGTATATAGGCTGCCTCTCCTGATTTCACTGACAGGGAAATTCCTACCAATTTTGCATCCATGTAATCTAGGCCTGTAGTCTCAGTATCTAAGGCCAATAAGGAGTTTTTCTTTATTTTAGTTATCCAGTTTTCAAGCTGTTTAATTTTGGTTATAAGTTCATATTTTGATTTCCTTGTTACCTCTTCTCTTACTTCTTTTTGAGGTACTTCTTCTTTTTCTAACCAGGCTTTAAATTCTAGTTCTGTATAAAGCTCTTCCAATAATTTTTTATTTCGTTTACCTACCATTAAGTCCTTTACGCCAACTTCCAATGAAACATCTTTTTTTATGGTTACTAATTCCTTTGAAATATGTAATTGGCTGAGTCCATTCCTTAGATTTTCACCCACTTTTCCTGAAATCTTTTCTGCATTTTTTATAATTTCGTCAAGGCTTCCATATTCTGTAAGCCATTTGACAGCAGTTTTCGGCCCTACTTTTTCGACACCCGGTACGTTGTCTGATGTGTCGCCAACCAGAGCAAGGTAGTCAATAATTAATTCTGGCTTAACTCCAAATTTATTTTCTACCCCCTTTTCATCCAGAAGCTCATTGCTCATAGTGTTTACAACCTTTATGTGCTTGTTAACAAGCTGAGTCATATCCTTATCACCTGTCGAAATAACAGTATCTAAACCTGCTTCACTTGCTTCTTTAGCCAAAGTTCCAATTACATCGTCTGCTTCCACCCCCTTTATACTCAAAAGCTTTATACCCAAAGCCTCAATAATCTGATTGATGGGTTCAATCTGTACAACCAGGTCTTCAGGCATTGGGGGTCTGTTTGCCTTGTAATCTTTATACATTTCATGCCTAAAAGTTTTACCTTTCGCATCAAAAATTACTCCAAGTGGGCTATTTGGATGATCTAAAAGGATCTTATTTATCATGCTAATGACCCCTCTAATTGCTCCTGTTGGTTGATTTTTTGAGCTCATTAAAGGGGGAAGCGCATGGTAGGCCCTGTAGAGATAGGAAGATCCATCTATAAGGATAAGGGGGTTTTCAGTAGAGTTTTCTTCTGACATCTAATTTCTTTTCTTATTTGATTCTCATGAGTCTATCTTTAACTACTGCCTTGTAAACCTTTATGAACTTTTCGTTATATTTTTGGTCTTATTTTATACCTAAGTTAGTTAATTGATGGATGCCCCGGGTATTTCCCCAAGGTACTCGGGGCCTTAAGCCTCAAGCCAATCTCCAAGAAAATCTGTTAACCCATCCAAGCCGATGTTCTT
>JGI24816J26688_1000021_pt1 | contig 28844 bp, 25 predicted proteins | sample METZYME_3_250m_FD_26688 | JGI IMG/M metagenome (IMG submission 26688)
GCGCCCAATGAAGGCGATCACATTTCAGGGCATCCAGTCTCTTGCTTACGAGGATATTCCCGACCCAGGGCTCCTTGATTCGACGGATGCGATTATTCGTGTCACGGCAGCCGGGATATGTGGCTCTGATCTCCATCCTTACTTCGGTCGCGAGCAAGGGTTGGACGTTGGAACAGTGATGGGCCACGAGCTACTGGGTGAGGTCGTAGAAGTAGGTTCGGATGTTCGAAACTTCTCTATAGGTGATATCGGAGTTGCGCCGTTCACAACGAATTGCGGTAGCTGTTTCTTCTGCCGATCGGGGTTAACCGCCCGTTGCGAAACCGGCCAGCTTTTCGGTTGGATCGAAAATGGCCTGGGACTGCACGGTACACAGGCGGAATTCGTCAGGGTACCCATGGCAGATTCAACACTTGTTGTTGTTCCAGATGGTCTTGATGAAGGAGTGGCTCTTCTGGCAGGGGATATCTTGTCTACGGCGGCTTTCGGAGCAGAGTTAGCTGGGGTACAAACAGGAGATTTGGTAGTCGTCGTTGGATGTGGCCCCGTTGGGCTGCTCAGTATCCGAGCAGCTCGAGAGAAGGGAGCTCATCAGGTCGTGGCCGTCGATTCAGTTGTTTCCCGACTCAAACTTGCAAGACGGTTTGGAGCAATCCCTGTGAACTTCAAAACGGAAGAGGCATTTGAAGTTGTAATGGCTTGTTCAGAAGGGCGGGGTGCTGACTGCGCAATCGAAGCAGTTGGCTCACCCGAAGCGACTCGTACAGCTGCCGAGCTACTTAGATTTGGTGGATCGTTAGCAGCGCTTGGTGTCCATACCGAAGCCCATCTTGCACTCTCACCTGGGGAGATCTATGACCGGAATCTTCGATATGCAGGAGGGCGATGTTCAGCACGCTATTACATGCCAGCTGCCCTAAGGATCGCTGAGCGTGATATGGATTTGATCAGTGAGCTGATCAGCCACCGACTTCCGCTTTCGCAAGGTGTCGAGGCTTACCGGAGCTTCGCGGCGAGGGAAGAGGGTTGGTCGAAAGTGGTGCTAACACCTTAGAACCCTCATTCTTAGCTGTTCTCGTTCCAACAGTGGAGGCGGTATGAGTCGAGTACGTTCCTCGCTCTGTAAGGTTGCAGCTGCGGTTTTGCTTACTGGGTGTGCGGATACGGGTGCACCTTTTAACGATTCGATCACTGAATCGAACCTATCAGATGATCTCTATTACTTGGCTTCACCTGAGATGCGGGGACGTCTTGTTGGATCCCCCGAAATTGCTACCGCCTCAGAGTGGATCGCTGATCGATTTGGAACACTTGGTCTTGAACCCGCTGGAGATGATGGGTCTTACTATCAGGATTTCGATTTGGCTTGGTTCAGCCTCGACGTTCCGAACCTCCTGCGCGTCACTGGATCTGGGGGGGCACGTCAACCCGGTGATGGGTGGACGCCAATTAACTTTAGTGCATCAACTAGTGCTGCTGGTCTGGTAGCTTTTGCCGGCTTTGGCATTGTTGAGCCCCGCCTAGGTTATGACGATTATCAGGATGAAGACGTCCGGGGCAAATTTGTGCTCGTGCTTGAACGAGAGCCGGGTGTNACTGATCCATCGAGTCCATTTGACGGGCTAGTCACTGCAGAAGCATCCCGCACCTGGCGAAAAGCGCTTTCTGCCCAGGAGCGTGGGGCGATTGGTATTCTGTTCGTGCGGGATGTACATAACCGTCCGGAAATCGAGGATTGGCAACAGGCACATGCTAGTAGTTGGCCTGAAGAGCCGCGCCGGGTCGAACGTTTTCTTCTTGGGGCGTGGGTTGAAGATATCACGATTCCTGCGGCTCAGATTTCAGTCGAGCTTGCAGAGGTACTTGTCAGCGGTTCCGGGAGTACGCTCGAAGAGCTTTCCATGGCTTCTGAAGAAGCTGGAGAAGGGCTTGGTGTCATTGCATTACCAGGGGCAGAAGTCAGCCTAACGGTTAACGTCGAGCGTCATACCATCACGGGTCGGAATGTTCTAGCTATGGTTGAAGGTTCCGATCCGGATCTCCGCGATGAAGTAGTCATTATTGGTGCCCACCACGACCATGATGGCACTGATGGCGAGACCATATTTCCGGGGGCAGACGATGACGGTTCAGGGACAGTCGGTGTCATGGGTGTTGCGGGCGCTTATGCTAGAGCTATAGAAGCTGGTGAGCGCCCTCGGCGGTCCGTGATCTTTGCTGTCTGGGATGCAGAAGAGCGTGGACTACTAGGTGCATGGTACTATACGCTAAGGCCGCTCTTTCCTCTGCAGAGCACAGTAGCGAAGCTCAATCTTGATATGATTGGACGTCACCAGGAAGTCCCTGAAGATGGTGCCGGTCGTTTCAGAGGACTTGAAGTTCAGAGTGCCGAGTCTAATTCGAATGCGACCAATATTCTCGGTTACAGCCGAACGCCTGACTTAGCGGGTCAGATCGAAGCGGCGAACACGTTCGGGCTTGAGCTCAAGATGCGCTACGATAATAATGAATCGAATTTGTTGCGCCGCTCAGATCACTGGCCATTTCTTCAGAATGGTGTCCCGGCAGTTTGGTTTCATACCGGACTACACCCCGATTATCACCGTGCCGGGGATACCCCGGACCGAATCGAATATGAGAAGATGACGCGCATTGTCCGACTCGTTCACCAGACCAGTTGGAACGTGGCGCAAGGGGATGCCAGACCCTCACTCCAAGAGATGGGGAGCAGACCAAGAAGCTGAGCTAGCTAGGGATTTCGATTCGGGAGCGTACTCACTCTGGCCGCGGCACCGTAACCAGATCAATAGGTGGCCCTCCACAGACCCAAGTCAGAAATCCTACTGTTTCACCTGGACTGCTACAATTCCGATCCGTATATCGGATTCCCTCCCCAACCTGCTGAAAATCTTCTCGACAAGCGCCGTCGAGCGATGGGTCACATTGATCGATAGACCATGGGCCGGCGCTATACCATTCTTCCTTGCCCGATATCGGCTGACAGCTGAAATGAATATTGGTCCTGATTCCGGCACCAGCCATGATACGGAAATCACCTTCTGTGGGGTCTGCTTTCGGATCCCAATCCCAGATCGCAGCTACTTCGAATTCCCGTGAAGTGTCACCAGGGACCAACGGCTGTTCGGGTCGGTCGCCGGGGAGAGGGATCCTCCAAAGTCCTGTACTTACTGACACATGCGCGTTCAATAAACCAATAACTTGGTCGCGGACCATATTTTCTACGTAGACCCGACGTAGTCCCAGCGACACGTACGCCAGCGGTAGGGCCGATGTGGTATTGAGAATCCTGACAGTGTTGTCTGACCAAGGGATGAGTATCGGTCGGTTGATTGTGCGCACCATTGCAGATCCCGCTATGGTGCCATCGAATTCCAATTTCGAAGTCTCATCCCCGATGCAACTAGCCAGTGGAAGAGCCAACCCCGCCAGACTCGCTGAACTCGCATGCTTAAGGAATGCGCGTCGGTCCAATTTCAAGCGGATGAAACCGCTGTCGTCCATTCCTTTCATTCTCCCACTACTATGACGTTGAAGCTCTTAAAGCTCTGACAGTGCTCGGCGCTGATGCTCAAGCCGGCTTTCTCGCTTCCGAGCGAAGCGCTCGATGGCTTGATAGATAGAAGTTGGGTCGAGCCCTGCCTCTGCGATCACATCGTCCTCTGTGCCTCCACTTAGCCAACGATCGTTCTGATCTGCATAGAGGGAATACTCTTCGGTTAGTGGACCCAGATCAGGTAAGGGCGGCACGCGCTTAGTCATGGTACTGATAACCATGCTGTCATAACGGGCAGCATGTGGGTAAATGTGGTCCTGGTACTGCTCAGATTGATCAGCAAACAACTCTGGACTGATGACTGCTGCAACACGGACATTGATCCCTTCGGTAGCCAGCTTGTCGAGTATGCTAACCAGATTCACTGTCGAGCTGGCACCCTGAACCCAGACGGTTCCCATGGCTGGCAGATCAGGATTGTAGTCACGAATAAGATAGATTCCTTTGGCGGCGGCCTTGAGGTCTGTATCTGCGAATCTATTTCTGTCCGCAACTAGAATATCTGGCCGAGCAACGTGAATCGTAATAATCCCAACTTCCGGAGTACGAGCTGCTTTTGCGACGGCAGCAAAATAACCCGCAGCGACGTCGTTGTAGTCCCAAAAGTAGAGGTTGATCACCTGTCCACGTGGGAAGAGTGTCCAAACCTGAGGAGCAAATATACCGAAGTGGGTACGCGCATCCGCTGCGGTTTCCGGTCCGGAATGTCCCGCCAGAATTGTTAGCACGCCCAGCCGGAAGGGGCTGTCCTGGTTTTGTTGGCTGAATACTCGAGCAGGTGTGTACATGAGTGGTGTGAACGCACCGTAGGTTCCTGAAAGGCCCCACAGCCCGGAGTGAACTGATGGGTCAGTGGAAGCAGACTGGTTGACTAAGCCAATGATTGTGGAGGCATTTACAGCTTCTTGAATGGGCGCTTTAAGGCGAGTTCCTCCTGGATTGTGCACAGGATCATAGTGCCCGAAGAAGTGTGATTTCTCTACGTTGATTGAGCCAGAAAGATCTGCGGCCACCGTAAGGAAGCGTCCTCCCGTAACGTAGTTAAGCCACTGACCGATTTCGCTTATTGCCCTCCTCGTTCCTTTCTTTTCCCCTGGTGGCAGGAAGAGATTGATTGTTCCTGACGTGGCATCGCCTGAGTGCGGATCAGTCACTGTGAATTCCACCGGCTCAGTTGGTAACCCAGCAGGAGTGAGCCTCTCGTCTAGAAAAGGATCTTCAGCGTCGTTGATGTTAACAGGTGTCTCGCGGTCCAAATTCCCCGCGATGGAAAGGAGTCGGTCAGAGATCCATTCACCTAATCCCGACTTCTCATCCATGATGGAAAGGAGGATATCGACGTTGGTTTTGAATTGGACGAGCTTGTCAGCTTCTGATCCCGGTACACCATCTCTTATACCTTCGAACTCTACGCCATAACGTCTCTCGAAGGATTCAGCCAATGCTATGAAATAAGGGGAGTTGATTCCAAAACCGTAGGGATGACTGGGGAAGCCAACGATTTGGTCTCCGATGCCGGCTAATTCCCCGTTCTCGGCTCCCGGCCACCATCCCTTCACCGTGTTACCGATAAGTACCATCGGTCGCCGATCATCCTCCGGCCAATCCTCCATCAGCTTGAGACCGGCGAATATGTCGCCGAAGTTGTTGCCATTCTGGATATCCAGAACATTCCAGCCGTAGGAACTCCACTGCTGTGCAATGTCGTAGCCTTTGAATTCTGACTTGACTACTCCTCCTATGAGGGAGTCATCGATACCCGCGTTATTGTTGCTCAGAAAAATTCGCAGGCGCTTGCCGACCTGTTGTGCAACCGCGGCAGTTTTGAGTTCCTGGGCGTGTCCTTCGGTCATCGCAAACTCACCTTCTAAAGCAATGACCTTGAGGTTGGAAGGCGCACCGATGAAGTCCCAGAACATGGCTTTGCCAGCTGCTGTGGCGATACCGATACCTGATGGACCCCCGTTCACGTCGTTGGTTACGTCCGTGCTTTCGGCATGCCCCATGAGAGGCCGTATTCCACGCAACTTTGCCTGAGCGAATAATGGATGGTCGGCGAGACCATTTTCGTCGAGAATTTTGGCCATCGCACCCTTGCTTCGCCGAAATCCCAAGGCATCGACTGAGAGTACAGCAACTTCGGGGTCACAAACGTACCTGTCGTCTCCAGTTGTGGCATACCTGCGAGCCATTGCCTCGTAGAGAATCATCCAAAGCGCGTAGCACGTGGGTATACAATGCCCACCGGCGAGCATGAATCGATCAGCAAAGGGGTGCTTGGGTTCTCGGATGTCATATGAAAGCCCACCGAGTTCAGGCCCACCGAGATGTACGGCAACGTTAAACGGTGTGTAAGCGAGGGGTCCTCCGAAGTGGCCTGATCCTCTGTAGTTACCGAGAAGAACCAGGAGCATCGAGGTCATGAATGCTACATCATCGAAGTATTCTTTATCGTAGTCGGGTACCTCCACAGCGTGTGTGGAAGGCATCCGCTCAGATTCGATTGTAGTCACATTCGTGACACTGAGATCGTTCAAGACTTCTTCGCTCATCTTCTTCCAGGTTGGTTGTCAGTCAACAGATTATGAAATGTCTACTATCCAACTTATGATCTGTCATTCCTACAAGGTCAGCTGCACACCCGAATCCAGAAAGGCCCGAAAACCGTCGGCGTCCCTTGATGCAGCACCGATACGACTGATGGCTTCAGCTAATTCCTCATCCGCATTCGCTGTCGATATACGTAAGAAGTGCTGGCCTTCGCTACCGAGTGTGCCGAAAGAACGTCGGTCCATTGTCGCAACTTTGTATTTGTACAGCAGGAATAGCTGGAAGAGAGTAGCTGGACTCGAGTCAGTACGGATGTCCTCGGGCAATGCATCGAACGCCTTAATCCCACCCATGTTTTGGAGTGCGCCTTCGATGTTTGGAAAAGCGTAAAAAGCCCCCTTCGGATTCTGACATGTGATTCCGCTGATCTCGTTCAGGCCTGTCACAACCAAGTCGCGTCGACGTTGAAAGGCCTCGACCATTATTTGGATAGAGTTTGCGCTCTCAGGCGATTCCAGGGCTTCGATAGCCCCCCATTGGTTATAGGGAGGGATTGACGCGAAATAGTTGATGGCGAGTTGCCGATGGGCCAAGGCCTCTTCTACAGTTGGATATACCGCCCAACCGATCCGGCCACCTGTCCAAGCATAGGTTTTTGAGCAGCCCGACGCGATGATCGTGCGCGCCTCCATTCCTGGCATCGATGCGATTGAGGTGTGCTTGTCACCATCAAATGTGATCGCCTCGTAGGATTCGTCAGAGTAGACCCGCAGATTTGGACTTGTTTTCTCGACTATGAGTTCAGCGAGTTCATTAAGTTGTCCCCTCGTCGCGACACCACCAGTTGGATTTGATGGGAAGTTCAAGAAAATCAATCCCGTTCGATCACTCAGCAGGGGCTCGAGGTTGTCTCGTTTCAATGCGAAGTCATCCGATTCCTCAAGGACGACAGGCATTGGATTGCATCTGAAGTAAGGAATAAACGACTCGAAGAGCGGGTAGCCAGGTGAGGGATAGATGACCTCTTCACCTGCTTCACTGTATGTCATATGAGCGAAGCCTATCGGAGGGCGCCCTCCTGGGTAGATGACGACTCGCTCTGGATCAATATCGAGTCCGTGTTTCTCGCCCATTGATTTGGCGACGGACGAACGTAGCTCAGGAATCCCTTGGGGGTCACAGTACGTGGTTAGCCCCATGTCTAGAGCCTTCTTTACAGCCGCTGTGATGTGATGGGCCAGGGGAAAATCTGGTTGGCCAAGGTTGCATCTGATTACTTGGTCGCCGCCCGATTCCACCTCAGATATTCGCCCTCCAAGGGCGAACGCTGCCTCAGTGCCAATTCGATTCACACGATTAGCAAAGAGTTCTTTGGGTGAGGAGGCAATTACCATTGGCCCAATTCTCACTTCCCTAAGTGGTAAGGATTACCTGTACCTAAAAAGCACGGGAGGATCGCTGGGTCTCATCCTCCGGGCAAGCATTAATTGGAAGACAGGATATTTGAAAGTGTGAGTTCTTTCTCAACAGTTTCTTAGAGTTCTGAATCTTTCACTTGCTAATCAGTTAGTTTGCCTAGCGATTTAAAAGAACCAGGATGTAGAGACATAACCTATGGCTGGGATGAACCCGTACTCAGATCCCAATCCCAGCGTTCCGGGTAATGCTAGTTCTGCTCCCAAACCTCTGAACGCAGCCGCAGTCACGGTTAGGGAGCTGGTCGCAGACCAGTTCAGGCCCGGCGAGACCAACACGCTTCTGTCGCGTGCATTTACGAGCGTGAGTCCACTTACGCCCACGAGTGGATGGACTTGGTATGATAGTTGGCTCGCAACAGTCCATTGACCTATAGTCTGCATGTCACCCTGTATAAAGGGTTTAGAGTTTATCGTCTCAAGTAATTTCGATGTATTTTGGGCTCCGAATCCGTCATACTGTAATTCGACCGCGAAGTAGAGGTTCTTCCCTCCGGGGGTGAAGAATCGATCGAGTCCAATCGCACCCCGCATCGTCACTTCAGCATTTGGATGTTCTCGAATTGCCAGTTCTGCTCTAATTGCGGTGGCCTTTAACGCACCCGTAGTGAATAGCGCACCGGCTGGCTGATCATGGAGGATGCCGGCCCAAGTTCCGAACGCCCAACCACCTTTAGATGTTTGCACGCGGCCGAGTGCAGTGACTGTTGTACCAAACGCGGTTTCCGTAGGGCGGACAACTGCCTCGATTTCAGAGAAAGGTCCGGTGAACACCCTGACTCGGAAAGCATCAATCCCCCCCCGATATTCGCGAAATGGGTCTGAAGGATTGAATGGTGCGAACGGGTCTGCCGGTGTCAAAATCAATGTAGTAGCCCATGAGACTGCTTGGCGGCCGATTATGACTTCTAATGGACCGCCAGAAAAGCCCAGGCTTATCCGATCGAGACGGTGGCGCCATTTAGTGTTGGACCCAGAGTGAAGGTCCCAATCCAGGCCTAGCCAATCACCTGTTCGTGCAGCCGATCCTCCAGGTGCAGTAATGGAGAATCCTGTTGAACTCGGTGTCTGCGATAATACGTGCTCGTAGGCGATATCAAGGGTGAGGCCGCCTGAAGTGAGCACTGGCATAAGTCGTGTGCGTGCTAGCGTTGTGCTTCCGGATGCGCCTAAAGCAGAACTCCCCTGGTATGCTCCAACACCGAGGACATATGCTGAGACTTCCAATTGACCTTTAGCGACACTAGGAAGAGTGGTCGCTAAGAGTAAAAGAGCGGCTGCTATCCTCACGGAGAAACGGACAAGTGATTACGGCGTTCGTCCGATTCGATTTGCCCGTCAACCAGTGTGATCAGGCGTCTCGACCTTTCCATGACCCGAGGATCATGGGTTGAGAATAGGAACGTCGTGCCATGGTCTTGGTTGAGTCGTTCCATAACGTCGAGTAGATCTGCGCTTGCCTTAGAGTCGAGATTCGCAGTTGGCTCGTCGGCGAGGATGAGAGCAGGATTCGCCACTACTGCACGGGCTACAGCTACGCGTTGCTGCTGTCCTCCGGAGAGTTTTCCAGGCTTACGATCCTCCAGTCCGCTCAGACCAATCTTATTAAAGAGTTCCAGTACTTTCTTACGACGTTCATCCTTGGGAATACCACTCAAGAGGAGCGTGAATTCTGCATTCTCGAGTGCAGTAAGCACGGGTAACAGGTTATATGACTGGAAGACAAAGCCGATTCTTTCGAGTCGTAACTGTGCTAGATCTTTATCACTCATTTCGGTGATTTCTCGGTCACCTATCCAGATCTGACCCCGGCTCGGTCGGGTAAGCCCTCCGATCATGTTGAGCATGGTCGTCTTGCCAGATCCTGAGGGTCCCGCCATCGCAACGAAATCACCAGTCTCTATCTCTGTGGAGATACCTCGCACTGCTTCGACAGGATCCGGCTCTTGCGGGTAGATTTTCCAAAGGCTTGTTGTGCGGACCGCAGTCTTCATCATTGCTCGAATTTCATAGCCTCAGCGACGTCCAACTTGGATGCACGCAAGGCTGGGTAAAGGGACGAGATCATCCCGATGGTCACAACTACAAAGGTGCTGATAAGTAACTGCTCCACACTAAAGTGTGGGATGATAATGGGCTCCATAAATTGACCGCCGAACTCTATGCCGTCTTCCATGAAGATGCTGAAGTCGAGCCCATCCCTGAAGAATCCCCAGGTGAAAAGTAGGCCGGCCGAAATACCGGCTACACCACTTATAACCGTGAGGAAAAGTCCTTCTAAGAAAACAACAAATCCAGTTTCTACACCCGTAAGTCCCATCGCTTGTAGAACACCAAATTCACGACGACGACCCAATACTGAGATCATAACTGCGTTGAGTATCGCGAGTGCGATAATGGCAAGAAGGATCGAATGAAAGATGTAGTTTCCAGTTGAGTCGAGCCGGATCGCTGCCGCTAACTCTGGGGACGACTCACGCCATCCAAGAACCCGGATCTGCCGCTCATTCTCTAATTTCAGCTGTAGAGTTTCGACTCCAATGTCTGTCAGTTCGGATTCGTTGAGTAGGAATGCTAGAGTCGAAGTTGCCCCGGGGGTGTGCAGCCATTCACGTGCTGTATCAATCGGTATATGGATTAGCGATTGATCGACCTCGGGAATCCCCGTCTGAAAGATGCCTGCCACGCGGACAAGTTGACCCTCTACATCTCCTGTAGAAGTCTGCGCGGTGAGGACGAAGCGGTTTCCGACCTGCACGTCGAGACGCTGAGCCAGTTCAGTTCCTATGTATGCATGCAGACGGTCTCCTGCTTCCAGGTAACGGCCGTCCTGCAGCTTGTCTTCGATGTCTGAAAAAGCTCGCTCTAGTTCGGGATCTACACCCTCGATTCGAACCGGAACCGCTGCCGCGGTGGAGCTTGCAAGGCCATTGACTGAGAGGCGAGGAGCCCACGAGAGCAGTGATTCTCTTAGGACATCGTTTGCCACCTCCGATGCGAGCCTTACCACTCCTGCTTCAAGACGGTGCTCGAGTTTTCCAGTCTCTAGGTACTCGGGTGCCTGGATCGCAATATGTCCGCTTCCCATACGGACACCCGAATCGATCATCTTATCGTACGCCCCCTCGGCCAAGCTTCGGGAAAACACCAGGAGTGCCAGGCCGAGTACCATTGCTAATGAAGTCAATGCGCTCCTGCGCGTATTTCGTCCTACACTGCGCATTGCCAGCTTAAGAAGAACCGTGAGTCTCATCAGTCAGCAAGCGCATCTGCAGGCGGAACTCGGGTTGCCTTCCAGGCCGGGTACATTGCCGCCAGGATCGAGGTCAGGAATAACCCAAGAGCGGCTACGATCGGTGCTTGCACGGAGTACTCCACCCGTAGGACGGGTCTCCACTGAGCACCAGCGACGCTGAAGCCACTAATGACCGTGGTTAGGTCTATGGGCGAGTTGTGCCACCACACGAGTATTGGCCAAGTAATCAAAGCCCCCGCGATCAGTGAAATTACGCCGAGAACGATTCCCTCGTACACAACTGTCCGTCCGATACCGATTGGTGCAGTTCCGAGTGCACGCATGACAGCGAATTCACGGCGGCGCTCAAACGTTCCAATCAGCATGGTATTCGCGACACCGAAAGCCGCCATCCCAAAGATGACAATAACAATGATGAAGTGAGAGGCGTCCATGAGACTAACCATTTCCGCAAGTTCAGGACGCAGATCCGTCCATGAGCTGACTTGAACCGGTAACTCACTGTCTGAAAGGAACTCGCGAAGAGCTCCTGCAATGCGAGGGCTGTCCTTCGCATTGCCGACGGTTATCACGACTTCATGGATGCGAGGTGGGCCCATCGCCATCAAGAATTGGAGGTCAGGTAAGGCGAGCAGGGCATAGTTTTGGTCAATCGCTGGTATCCCGGTATCAAGTATTCCCACCAGGGTGAAGAGGTCGTTTCCCAGTGAACCGTCTGAGGAGGGTGCGACCACGACGATCTCGTCTCCGAGGACTGCACCGAGCTGTTCGGCCATCTCGTCTCCGACCAGGATTTCATTTGCTCCAGCAACTAGAGTCCTACCACTCACGAGCCTAGAGAGAAGTGTGGTGACACGGGGTTCGCGGTCAGGATCGACCCCCATGAGGAGTGCTGCCTGGGTTTCCTCACCAGAGGAAAGGAGGCCACCACCGTAGACACGGGGTGCGGCGGCGGAGACCTCCTCTTGTGAGGTGATTCGGCTGATGAAAATCTCCAGATCAGTTCCCTCATATCCACCGATTGTGTGGTGCATGTTGCGTTCCGGCAGATAGTCCTCGGAGTGGACTTGTACCTCTCCCAGCATGAGGCGAGTACCGTTTTCAATGAGCTCCACCATCATGCCGTCGCTTACTCCCACAACCAGTACCGCTCCGAGATATCCGAATGCTAGCCCAGAAGCCGTAATCAGTGTGCGGAGGCGGTTCCTCCAAAGATTTCTCCACGCCACCCGCCACCATAGTCGCTCATGGGCCATCTGTTAGCGTCGCGCTCTTAGGTTTCGGAGGCTGAAGAAGTTTTCATCGAGGCTGATGCCGAAATCGAGTTCATGGTACGTGAGCACAGTGTGTTCCTCCGGTTTGTCAGCAGGAATCACCAGCATCGATGCAGGAACGAGCCTGTCCCCCATAGTTCTATAATCCGAGAAGGTCATCGTTCGAACTAAGCCACCATCCTCATCGTAATAGCGGATCCAGGTTGGCATCAGATCAGCTTTGCGGACTTGCTCATCGATGCGTCCCCAGATAACAGGGGCCTCGGGGCGTGGAGTGAGTTGGAATTCCCAGACTTCAACGCCCTCTCGTTCGCCTTCGAACGATATTTCAAAATCGTAGTCATCCACGATCTGACTTTCCTTCACGAGGTCGTCATTCGTGAAGTGAGATCCCATCCAAGAGCCCATCATGAGTGAAGGTGGGACTTTGATTGTCCTGTCGACCCGGGGCAGATAGTTCCACACCTCTTGGCCGGCTTTTAGGGTAGCAGTGCCTGCTTCACGGGCAGGGGACTGCACGCGAACTAAGGAGTGCTCAACACCCAGTGACCAGATTTCCATGTCCAGAGAGCGAGACCAGTGCTCTGTCGTGATCTCCATCGTGATCCGCCCCCGGCTTGATTCACCTCGAAGAAGTCGATCGACACGGTCGATGATCTCACGGGCTGTCTGTGCTTGAAGAGGAGAGGAGAGTAATACTAGTAAAGATGTGTTTAACAGCTGGGTCACTAGGGTCCGGACTGTCCAATATCGACGTATACCATGCATAGGGTGATCCCTGAATTTCTAAGTATGTCTCAATCTAATAGCTGTGTTGGTAAGAATGATGCCCGTTTAAAGAATGGATCACGGTAGAGGGTGTTAGTTTCGAGCTGCCTCGATTGTTTCTTCAATTGCAGCCCTCAGGGCATCACCGCGGAATCCTCTTCGGGTCAGATAGCCGTAAAGTCTTCTGTGGGCCTTCTCGCGGCTCTGGGAGTGAGTAGTGTCTGCGAGTGCCTTCACCACATCTCGGTTCTGTCGNCTCAGCCATCCTTCGGCTACTTGCCGTGCGAGTGATAAGTCATCAGTCCCCTCATCCTCGAAAATATCATTGATGACTCGATGTGTAATATCTGCGTCGAGACCTTTCGACCGCAGCTCCGAAGAGAGACGAGCTTTTCCTCGGGGGCGGTGTCGTAGGCGATCACGGATAAAAGCCGCGGCGGCTGCTTCATCGTTGAGGAAGCCTTTGGCTTCGAGTTGGTCTAAGCACAAGTCAATGCGGACTGGCCGAAAGTCTTTTTGTCTAAGCCGACGTTTGAGTTCACTGCGGGTTCGCATTCGGTAGGACAGGAGATTGAGTGCAGCTTCACGCACACGCATATCCGCATCGTCATTGAGGAGATGATGACGGCGGTCTTTTGTGAGAGAATCTCCGACTCCGAGTCGATTCCGTTCGAGAGCTTCGAGGGTGACCTCAAATGGCTCATCACAGTCGGTGTGGATGAGCACCTTGAGTCCTCGAGGTCGGAGCGGCTGAATACGGGTGATTAGAGGTTCAGGCTCGCTGGACATACCAGAGTCCTTTGAGGAGATCGTGATATAGGGTGAGGCTTCCGCCGCTGTCGAGTATGACTGTACGGTACTCGCGAGACATCGGTTGCCGCCACCACCCTTCATCGATGCGCCAGTGCTCACGGATAATTTCGACGTGGCGTGTGGGTTTACCCGGAAGGCTTACGAACTCGGGTTCTCCGAATTCGTCTGTGCGTACGGTCACAGCGTGTGGTTGACCGAGAGGTCGTAGATGCGGTGTGTCGTTCACGGATCAAAGTTGAGCAATGCGTGACGTCGTTCAGGTATTCTTGACCACGGATCAACTTCGACCACGCGGTAAAGTGGGGAACATCCCAGACGAAGCTTGAGTTCTTTGATAGCATCTCGCAGTGAGTCTGGAACTTCTTCCTGAGTCAGATTTCGGCCTGCTAGGGTGCGTCCACCGTCTCTTTTTCGGTCGAAGAGTGTGGTTTGTGTACTTGATGCCCCAAACTGTGTGAATTCGATAAAGAGCGTCACAACGGCTTTAGGTGGTGGTGAGATCTCCATCTTCATGCGAAGCGGAGAGGCTATCCTCTCTCTCTGAGTGGTGGGCTTCTTGAGCACTGCTTCCACAAACCATGACCCTCCCCCTTCGAAATGAGCACCTACTCGGACACTCACAACACTTCGATCTCGGCGGGCCGGACGGGAGAGGGCGAGTTCAATTAATCGATCCAATGCTGTATAGAGTGTCTCGGTGAGCCCTACTGGGTTGGTGAATTCCAGAGATACACGAATTGGTTTGCTATGATGCCACGGTCGTACGGGATCAATGCGCCTGCCAGTGGCCCACATGAGTGCTTTACGCCCCTCTTCGCCGAATTGGGAAATCAGCGAGGGTTCAGGAAGGCGTCTGAGATCTCCCAGGCTTTCAACTCCGAGTCGCTCCAGGCGCTGGATGATCAATGGATTGACGGGGAGCGTATTCACAGGGCAGCGGGCAAGAAAAGATCCAAGCTCCATTTCCTTCACGATCACAGGCTCACCTGATCGTGCAGATGCTGAAGCAACCCATGCACCGAACTTTCCGGGAGCCATACCTGCACGGGTTGCCGCTACAAGAGGAGGAGGGAAGATCCGGAAGAGTGAACATAGGGCGAGGTTTACCTGATTAGATGGAGAACCGAGAAGGCGATTAAGACCGTCCATTCCTAAGAAGACTCGCCCACGACCAGCAGGCTCGACGATGGGAGTTAATTCGGAGAGCAGGTCGAGCATGGATTCAACCGCGGCATTATAGTGTGTTGGGTCGGGTTCGAGCAGCGTTAGGGAAGGGCAGAGGGAAATTGCCTGGGATATGGATTGGCCGGGCCGGACACCAGTTACGTAGGCACGCTTAGATACCTGCCAAATCTTGCCGCGGATGCTCTCACCCGGAGAAAGAAGTGCAACTGATGTGGTATCAAGTTCAGGAGAGCGAAGGAGTTCGAGGCGGAGTTCGAAGGTAGGAAGCCAAAGGCAAAGTACCTGACGACTACCCGCCGAGATATGTCCGGACGTAGAGTACAAAGTTGGGTCTGAATCAGGGCCGCAGGCCCATCCGATGTTGGATGAGATTGGAGCCCATCCCGGAAGTTGTTTGTTCTCAACTGGGTCCCACTCGTGAATGAGAGCCCCCTGAGATATGCCATGACCACTTGGATAGAGTTTTGACATAGCAGTTTGAAACAAGCGGAATAGAACAGAGACAAAGGTCCCCGGCACCCGACGCTGCACCACATCACATCACCCACCCACCTACGCCGGTACCGAGGACTTGATTAAAAACCGAATAAAAACCGAAATAGGTATCGAAGTTAGGTTAGATATTTAGTGGATGCAAGTGGGGTTTTCCCTTGCGATGCCAGCGTGTGGGAGTGACCGTAGACACATACCTAGATATGATCAGATCTGATTTCGTTCTATCAACTGATAACTCATGAAAGCACCATCTCTTACGCTTGGGATTGAGGAGGAGTACCAAGTTGTCGCCCCAGAAACCGGCGAGTTGCGCTCCTATATCACACAAATCCTGAAGGATGGCCGGATCACGGTCGAAGATGTTAAGCCAGAATTGCATCAGTCTGTGCTCGAGGTGGGAAGCAGTATATGTCATACACCTACCGAGATCCGCGAAGAGGTTATACGACTTAGGACTGCGGTCACGGACCTTGCCGCTAAGGAAGATCTCAAAATCCTAGCTGCAGGTACGCATCCGTTTTCATCTTGGATGGAGCAGAAGATCACTCCACTCGAGCGCTATATGGATGTAGCTGAGAACTTGCAGGAACTTGCTAAGCGAAACCTCATTTTTGGTATGCATGTTCATGTCGGAATCGAAGACCAAGAGTTCCTGATTGATGCCATGAAAGTCGCACGCTACTTCTTACCGCATGTTCTGGCCTTGTCGACAAGTTCACCTTTCTGGATGGGCCGAAAGACNGGTCTCAAATCTTATCGTACAGGTCTTCTCCAGAATTTTCCGCGTACAGGGATTCCTCCAGAATTCAGTACCTACGCAAGCTATGACCAAATTTTACACACGTTGGTCAATGCCAAATGTATCCCAGATGCATCACAGATTTGGTGGGATATCCGACCCCATCATCTCTATCCGACACTTGAGTTCCGGATCTGTGATATCTGTACGAAAGTTGACGAAGCTGTATGTATTGCTGCGATCTTCCAGGCGATTGTCGCAAAGTTGTGGAAATTACGTCGGGACAACATGACATTCCGTGTCTATCCGATGTCACTAATCGAGGAAAATAAGTGGCTTGCAGTACGCTATGGCGTACAGGGCGATCTGCTTGATTTAGGACAGGAACGCGGTCGTCCGGCGCAGGACGTCATCGGTGAGTTGATTCATTGGTTTCTCGATGACGTGATAGATGAACTCGGTAGCCGAGAGCAGATAGAGTACGCTCTTACGATTCTCAAAGAGGGGTCGAGCGCAGATCGACAAATCGCCGTATTTGAGGAAACTGGGGACCTTAAAGCTGTTGTAGACCACCTGATAACTGAGACTGCGGAGGGCTTGGAAAAAGCTGAATAACCCTTCACGGAACATCTTGCTCCTCTCGTTATAGTTCCGGTAACTTCGTCGCGCCCGGCGCACTTCTACCTACCCCTAGTACGACGGTTTTCTAGCTTCGACAAACCCTCTAAAAGGCGATTGTTCCTTGTCTGACTACCTTCACGCAATAGTTCCCGACGGAGACAGGATTACCGTTGAGGATGGACAAATACAGGTTCCTCACCGGCCGATTGTTCCTTTCATTGAAGGTGACGGAATTGGCCCTGACATTTGGGCTGCTACTCGGTCCGTCATTGAAGCAGCTGTTAGGAAAGCTTACGGTGGCGAGCGGCAGATTGCTTGGATGGAGGTATACGCGGGGGAGAAAGCAAATGCCAAGGCGGGTGAGTGGCTACCTCAGGAGACATTTGACGCGCTCAGCGAATTCAAGGTCAGCATTAAGGGACCACTTACGACACCAGTCGGGGGAGGGATTCGATCTCTCAACGTCACAATCCGTCAAGTATTGGATCTTTATTCTTGCATCAGGCCTGTGCGTTGGGTCAAGGGTGTGCCTTCACCTATGAAGGAGCCCGAAAAACTCGATGTAGTGATCTTCCGAGAGAACACAGAGGATGTCTACGCGGGGTTCGAATGGGCCTCGGGCACCAGCGAGGCGGAGAAGATTCGAAGCTTTCTTGTCGAGGAGATGGGTGCGGACATCCGCCAGCTCAGTGGGATTGGGATTAAGCCGATAAGCCCTTTTGGTACGAAGCGACACGTTGCAGCGTCTATTCGTTACGCGATTGAGCGAAACCGTTCTTCAGTAACGCTTGTCCATAAGGGCAATATCATGAAGTTCACGGAAGGAGCTTTCCGTGATTGGGGTTATGAAGTTGCTGAGGAGCAGTTCCCCGACCAAACCGTTGCCGAGGCAGAGACTTGGAGTGGCGCAAGCGCGGAAGGCAAGATCTTGGTTAAAGACCGGATTGCTGATGCGATGTTTCAACAAGTATTACTGCGTCCAGACGAGTACGATGTGGTGACAACTCCGAATTTAAACGGCGACTATATTTCAGATGCCTGTGCAGCACAGGTAGGTGGGTTAGGAATGGCACCCGGTGCAAACGTAGGTGATGAGATCGCAGTGTTCGAAGCAACCCACGGGACTGCTCCCAAGTACGCAGGTCAGGATAAGGTGAATCCAGGTTCGTTGATTCTCTCCGCAGTGATGATGCTTGAACACATGGAATGGAACGAAGCGGCTGATCTCGTGAACAAAGGCCTTGAGGGCGCGGTAGAAGCGAAAACCGTGACATACGATCTCGAACGGCAAATGGAAGGTGCGACTAAGGTGTCGACCTCGCAGTTTGGAGAGGCGATTATCCAGCACATGTAGGAGACTGGCGCCTGACGCCACCACGTAGTTCACAGGTCTGGAGACACGACGGCATGGTGGTTCGTTACATCGATGTAGAAACGTTGAAGCATGAAACACCGATGCTAGCAGTTGGAGTCTTCGAGGGTACAGAGACTCTGGCCGGTTGGCTAGAAATCATCGATAGAGCANTCGGTGGTGCAATCCTGAGAGTACTCTCTTCCGGAGACTTTAGAGGAAAGTCACGGGAAGAATTGGTTCTTTATGGACCAGAGAATACTGGGCTCAAACGGCTGCTTCTACTCGGCCTGGGCCAGCCTGACAAATTGGATTCAGAATCTGTGCGAAGGACTGCGGGTCGTGCTGTTCGGGTTGCAGAACGGATGAGACTGGAATCACTATCGATCTCACTCGACGCGTTTTCGAATATCGATGCCACGTCGATAGCTCAGGCGGCTGCCGAAGGTGCTGTCCTCGCGGGATGGAAATTCCGTGAACTAAAGACTGATATATCTACCGGAATCTCTGACGTAACTACCGTAGATATTCTAGGGTTGAACAATGCCACTGGGCTTTCCAGGGCAGTTGAAACGGGTGCCAAGATTGCAGACGCTGCGAACTTTGCTCGTGCCCTCCAGTCCCGCCCCGGGAACATTGCGACGCCGGCCCACCTTGCAGAAGAAGCGGAAAGAATGGCTGCTCAGGTCGGCCTTGATATTACGGTGTTCGATGAAAGACGAATGCTCGACGAGGGTATGCATGCGATCCTCGCTGTTTCTCGTGGATCGCAAGAAGAAGCGCGCCTCATCGTAATGAAGCACAATGGGGGTGACGATGGTGAGTCTCCCTTGGTACTTGTCGGTAAGGGACTCACGTTCGATGCAGGTGGAATCTCTCTTAAGCCCCCTAAGGGTATGGAGGACATGAAGTTTGACATGTCAGGGGGCGCGGCGGTTATGGGTGCTATGAAGGCGATCGCCGAACTGGGGGTGCCGGTAAATGTTGTAGGCATTGTCCCATCTTCGGAGAACCTACCCTCTGGCAATGCTCTCAAGCCTGGTGACGTCATCGATACGTTAGCTGGAAAGACCGTTGAGGTGATTAATACCGATGCGGAGGGCCGTTTGATCTTGGCGGATGCACTCTATTACGGTGCCCGACTAGATCCTGCTGCGATGGTGGACTGCGCAACACTTACTGGTGCGGTTGTGATTGCGTTAGGGCATCATGCTGCCGCAGTCCTCGGCAACCAAGAGGATCTCATCGATGAGTTGGTTGGTGCAGGAAAGTCGTCAGGTGAACATTGTTGGCCACTCCCGTTGTGGGATAATTATCGTGAACAACTGGATAGCGAAACCGCGGACCTACGCAATGTTGGAGGTCGACCTGCAGGATCAATAACTGCCGCTATGTTCCTTTCTGAATTCGTTGGTGATACGCCCTGGGCACATCTTGATATCGCAGGTACAGCGTACGGGGATGGGAAACTTCCGTATCAACGTAAGGGGGCATACGGATTTCCAACCCGGATGTTAATCCACTGGGTCCGGAGTCGTGCGGGGTGACGAAATCCTGCGGTAAAGATTCGGCGCCCCGGTCCCGGTCACGGGTCGGGGCGCTTGCTCATTTGGGAGTCTTTGCTCTGGTGTACATCACCAGTTTCGGAGCGAGAGAAGCTTGGGCTCANGATCCTCCCGATACATTGCAAGTCATAACGGACAGTCTCTTAGTAGACAGTTTGGAAGCTGTCCTAGTTTCTGATAGCGCGTCTGCAGATACGATTTATTACAACCTTCCGCGTTTCGAAGGCAGAGTTCCTGATGGATGGGAGACGGGTGTCTGGTCATGGGATCGCTCGGCGATTATGGCTAGCTCAGCGAACACGCTAGCGGAACTTGTCGCTGAAGTACCCGGGGTGATCGTTCTATTGGGTGGTGATTATGGTACGCCAGCAGCGATAAGTGCTTTCGGATCTGGTGGTGGAGGGGTGCGGATCTTACGTGATGGTTTTGAACTCTTTCCGGTTGATGGGGGCGTAACTGACTTGGCTAGAGTCGGGCTCGGGGGTATCGAGCGTGTGCGACTAGAACGTGCCCTGGGAGAACTATTGATTGAGATGTGGTCTCACGAGTTCGATGATGGTCGCCCGTATTCACTCATTGAAGCCGGAACCGGAGAATTGGAAACCAACCTGTTCAGAGGCTCGTACGCGGATCCAACTGCATTGGGAGGTAGTCTTGGGCTAGCTCTAGAGCGGGTCGACACGCAAGGTCCGGGGAGAAAAGAGAGTGGTAATCGAGTAGGCAGTTGGATTCGTTATCAAATTCATCGAGGAGATGACGCAGGTCTCGCAGTTGACTTCAGGCGGATGAGTACTAAGACAGCGGTTACCAACTTCGCATCCTCGGTGACGCGAACTGATTGGGCTGCCCGTTTTCGGGTGCGTCTTGCAGATAATCTTACCGCGGAAGCATATACTGGGAATTCAAGTCACGGTGTTGAGGATACTCGCGATCCCTACGTGCTTGAGGGTGGTAGCAGAGCTCAGCACGGTCTGCGATTTGGCTATGGACGCCGTGGACTTTGGGGCCGGGCAGAATACCGACTTTTCGGCGGAGATCTACCTAACGATCGTTTTGATTTCCAAGCGGGGTTAGACCTCGAGAACTTGGGGGGACTGGCTGGGAGTATGGCTCGATCCTCATGGTCTGAGACCACGGCTGTGAGTCAGCAGGTACGCGTGTGGACGCGGCCATATCTTGGCTTTTCTTTCTTTGGGTCTTGGGAATCGGGTGCACATGGTTCTCGCACTCTGCCGATCATGGATGGTGTCCCGGAATCTAACTCGGCAGCACCTGAAGAAGGTCTAGTGACCCCGGTAGACCGACCTGACCCTTTTGGTATCACGGATAGGACCGCAACTCGTTTTGGTGCCAGATTCGCTTGGAGAGACGCGACTATTTCTGCAGCAAGACTTAGAGTTGAGTCTGATTCCTTGATCCCGTTAGGGATTGAGCCAGACCGCGGATCGCCCTTGCTAAGCGGTGTGATCAATGAAGGGTGGGAGGTTTGGGGCAGTTTACCAGCTGTTCTAGCGGGCTTGCGGTTGGAGGGGTCGGTACAGCAGTGGCAAAAGGATGCTCCCTATCTGCCGAAAAGAAATTACAAAGCCGCCTTAGTATACCAACGAAGCTTCCTAGAATCGGGTAATCTGGAGCTTTGGGGGACGCTCGGCGTGCGTGGACATGATCCGATGACGGTTCACGTATTAAAGAGGGGTAGCGAAGCGGAGGATCATTCTCTCGAGACTGTTCCTGTCTATGAAAACTGGTATGGGCGGATCCAGGTTCGGGTAGTGACTGTAAGAATATTCGTCGCCTGGGAAAACATCACGGTCAACCGCAACCTGCAAATGTTCCCTGGCCGTGTGCTCCCTGCGTTGAGGAGCGTCTATGGCATCCGATGGTCGCTCTGGAACTAAAGATGATTCACGTCATAATGACTAACGGGGTGCTTCCAACTCCTACCCTACGTGGGTTCTGTCAGTCGCATTATCTTTCCCCGCTCTCTGGAGGGCGACCATGATCCGGAGCATGACGGGGTACGGAGAATCAGAACGCGACTCACCGGTGGGTCGCCTGCGGTTAGAAGTAAAAACCGTGAACCACCGGTTTTTTAACGCTAGCATCAAGACTCCCGCCCGGCTTGAAAAATTCGAACGAGACATCATCGCAGTTTTAAAACAGAGCATCCTGCGAGGTCATGTCAGGGCCGTGTTGACTGTGGAGTTGGTCTCCGGCGGAGAAGAATCTAGTGCTCGTGTCGATATAGGGCGTGCGAAGGAAGTGCGTGAAGCACTGGAAGTACTCAGGAATGAACTCGAGCTTCCAGGAGATGTGGATTTGGGGATGATGGCTCGCTTTGGCGAACTGTTTCGGTCACCAGAGACTAACCATATGGAAGTCATTGAAGCTGATTGGATTCGGGAGTTGTCAGCCCAGGTAGCTAAAGAAGTCTGTCAGATGAGAGAGGCTGAGGGTGAGCGTCTTCGTTCCGATATTGAAAGTTCTCTCGCTTCAATAAATGAAGCTTTGAACCGCGCGGAAGAGAGAGCTCCTATCCGGCTTGTAATGGAACGTGATCGACTTAGAAAGGCGATAAAGGAATTAACTGATGATGCCAGGATTGACGAAGATCGACTCGCTAGGGAAATCGCCTATCTGACGGAAAAATGGGATATTAATGAGGAAATTGTGCGGTTTCGATCTCATGTTGAACTCTTCCTTGAAGCTATCGAAGCTGATGGATCTGAGCCGGTGGGAAAGCGACTCAGTTTCCTCGTTCAGGAGATGCATCGGGAAGCGAACACCATTGGATCCAAGGCCAACGACCTGAAGATCTCGCATATGGCAGTCGCTCTCAAAGAGGACGTCGAGCGTATTCGAGAACAAGTAGAAAACGTCGAATGAAACGCGCAGCTCCCATTGTTCTATCAGCTCCCAGTGGTACTGGAAAGACGACTCTCGCCCACCGTTTGATTGAAGAATCAGACAACTGTGTCTTTTCTGTATCGATTACTACTAGGACTCCACGGCAAGGTGAGCAGCACGGTCTCGACTATGTTTTTGTGGACGGAGACAGGTTTGATAAGATGATTGAATCGGGTGACCTCGCCGAATGGGCTTACGTTCATGGTGGCAGGTATGGTACCCCGAAGAAAGCTTTGAATGATGCAGCTGATCTAGGCCAGCAGGTCGTGCTTGATATTGATGTGCAGGGCGCGCTACAAATCAGGGATGCAATTCCAGATGCAAAGCTTATCTTCGTCTTGCCACCTTCTGTCGACGTCCTGCTAGAGCGTTTGAGGATTCGGGGTACAGAAGAATCAGAGGTATTAGGACTCCGTCTTCGCTCTGCCCTTGAGGAACTGGAAGTAGCGCTAGATTTCGACTATATCATCATCAACGAACATCTTAGTGACTGTGTGCAAGAGATCAGAGATATTATTGAAGGGAAAGAAACCGTTGGCTTGAATTCAGAAGCAATAGAGAGTATAGAGGTCTGCCGAGCAGGCATCACCAGCATTCTCGAAAGAGATTACCAGAAGGTTATTTAAAGGAGTGGGTCGATGAGGGTCTTTACACCGGATGAGGTTGCTACAAGCACTGAGAGCAAGTACCTGGGAGTCCTCGTGGCGGCGAAGTATTCCCGAGAGCTCAACACCCTCCCGAGTGAGGCAATGCCGTTGGGTGAGGAAAAGAAGCTTACAACGAGAGCACTCGAGGCTCTGACTTCTGGGCAAATCGAGTTCCGTCTTGTGAAACGTAGGACGCAAGAGGAAGACGAACGGGGTTAACCGATTGTAAGATTTCCCGAACCCATATCTCTCTGCGTAGGCCCGATGGAAATGAAGGAAACCGCGATGACCAGCCAGCGTCCATGGAAGGACAGTCGCATCGTTCTGGGTGTAACTGGGAGCATCGCGGCGTACAAATCGATTCAGGTTGCCCGTGACCTGACACAGTTGGGTGCTAAGGTTGATGTTGTTTTGACAAAGTCAGCTCAATACTTCGCACCACCACTTAGCTTTGAGGGGGTAACAGGTCGCCCAGCTCTGACGGATCTGTTTTCGGCTGAGGGCGCGGCACTACATGTTCGACTCGGCCAAGATACAGATGCTCTTTGTGTCGCTCCCGCTACGGCTGACTTCCTCTCAAGGGCAGCACAGGGTAGGGCCGATGATCTAATCTGTACCACGCTATTGGCTACCCAGGCGCCTGTGGTAATCTGCCCTGCGATGAATTCACAGATGTTCGCTCATGCTCAGGTCCAGGCAAATCTCGATCATCTGAAATCAAAGCTTGGGTACACGATTGCTGGCCCAACGGAAGGCGCGCTAGCCGCGGGTGAGGCGGATGGACCCGGTCGAATGATTGAGCCTTGGCAGGTTGTGGAGCACTTGGGTAGGGCGCTTGCTGGGACTAGCCCACTCACTGGAAAGCAGGTCCTTGTCACCGCTGGGCCTACCAGGGAACCTGTCGACCCAGTGCGCTATATCGGTAATCGCTCTTCCGGACGTATGGGTTATGCTATTGCACAGGCAGCATGGAGGCGCGGTGCTGAAGTTTANTTNGTTTCAGGNCCGTCTTGGATGGAGCCTCCGGTCGGNGTCCACTTGATTTCAGTTGAGACTGCGCTCGAGATGNATGATGCAGTCAATCATGCTCTTCCTGAGATGGACGTTTCCGTTTTTGCTGCGGCCGTTGCTGACTTCCGACCGGATAACCCAGACGACGAAAAACTCAAACGGGCAGATACAGAAGGAGGTTTTGCGGTTTCTTTGACGGGAAACCCTGACGTGGCAGGAGATACCGTCTCTAGACGCAAACCCGGCAGTGTAGCGGTGGGCTTTGCACTTGAGACCAGTGACTTGATCAAGAACGCTGAGCAGAAGCTGATAGCGAAATCGTTTGATCTATTGGTCGCAAATGATGCAACTGACGAGGAATCTGGATTTGACGTGCCTACAAATCGCGTGACCATTCTCTCACCAGAAAGAGATCCGGAAGAGATTCCATTGATGCTTAAGCCGAGCGTCGCAGAGGTGATCATTGATCGTATCTGCGACCGGTTGGCCGATGTCCTATGACGACCAGACGATCTCAAACTGAGGAGGCTGCTCGGCTGCTTCAGCAGCGGAAAGAAATCAATGACCAAGATTTTTTTCTCCCTCATTTGACGCGTGAGGAAGCTCTCCGGATAGTGTCCACTTTCCGTGAACAGCCCCCATCTTCAGATTCCTCGAGTTCTGTTAGTCGCCAGGATACAGCTGTGCAATCGAAGCAGCCGATCCTGCCCAGTCCCGAGTTGCCTAAATCGTACAAGGACCTCCGTAATCACGCGTTGGCTTGTACTCGGTGCGGCCTTGCTGAGAATCGAAAGAGTGTAGTGTTCTCAGACGGTGTTGAAGACGCGTCTGTGATGGTTGTCGGTGAGGCTCCAGGCGCGAATGAAGATGATACCGGTATCCCATTTGTCGGTGCAGCAGGAAAGTTTCTCGATTTATTACTTGCGACGGTTGACCTCTCACGGGAGAGGAACACGTACATTTGCAATGTGCTTAAATGCCGTCCCCCAGGCAATCGAGATCCTAGGCCTGACGAGATCAAATCATGCTCACCTTTCCTGACGAGGCAAATACAGCTAATTCAACCCGAAGCTCTGCTTGCCGTTGGATCCTTTGCGGGTCGACTTTTGACTGGTCAAGAGAAGACTGCACTTGGTCGTATCCGGGGAGAAGTGCATAGCTATCAGGGTGTTCCTTTGATTGTGACTTATCATCCTGCGGCCTTGCTCCGGAACCCGAAGTGGACGTTTGCATTTTGGGAAGACTTGCAACTTCTTCGCCAAGTACTGAACAGTGGTTGAGCTGCTCGTATGAATGCTCGCATTTCAGGTAAGACATGATGGAAGCCTCACTCAATTTTCCTGAGTCCTCTCCGGAACGTAGCCCTCCATTCTCACTGGAAGCTGAGACAGCGGTGCTGGGAGGCATGCTGATTGACAGCGAGGCGGTGACAAGAGCTGTAGAGCACCTCGACGACTCAATGTTCTATCGCGAAGCTAACCGGCGGCTCTATCGCGTAATGCTAAGGATATTTGAACGCGGTGGTGTCCTAGATGTCATTACGGTGGCAGAAGAGCTGAAAAAAACAGGAGAGATCGACGAGGCTGGAGGTTTTGACTACCTGTCTGCACTTGTGAGTGCAGTCCCGACGGCCGCAAATCTTGTGTACCACGCACAGATTGTGCGCGAGAAGGCCCTACTTCGTCGTCTGATCGAACAATCTTCTCAGATTATTCGAGATGTCTATGATCAAGGTGAACGAGAGGTCGATGAAATCCTGGATAAAGCTGAAGCCCGTATCTTCCAGGTCTCTGAGACACACAAGCGTGAGGGATTTGTATGGATCAAGGAGATTCTCTGGCCTACATTCGAACACATCGAAAGACTACAAGAATCTGAGTCTGGAATCACTGGTCTGACGACGGGTTTCCCTGACCTTGATAGGATGACGGCAGGGCTTCAAAAAGGTGACCTATGTATTGTTGCTGCCCGCCCCTCGATGGGGAAAACATCGTGGGTGCTCAATGTCGCAGCCAATGCAGCGATTTCGCACAATATTCCGGTAGCTGTTTTCTCTCTAGAAATGTCCGCTCAACAGCTTGTGCAGCGGATGCTGTGTTCAGAAGGTCGTGTTGATGCGCAGAAACTTCGGCTTGGGCGTCTATCTCAATCGGAGCATGAGCGTCTTGCAAAAGCAGCTGGGTACCTTAACACAGCTCCTGTGTGGATTGATGATCAACCGGGTGCCAACGTGCTGGAGATCCGGGCCAAAGCCCGTCGCCTGCAATCGGAACTTCGTGCGGATGACAAGGATTTAGGGCTACTCGTCATCGATTACATGCAGCTAATGAGTGGTACGCAACGCTCCGAAAGTCGTGTTCAGGAAGTAAGTCAAATCTCAAGAGGCTTAAAGGCACTTGCTCGGGAACTCAATGTCCCAGTCGTGGCTCTGTCCCAGCTTTCTCGCGGACCTGAAGCGCGACCGACAAGCGACCGATGCTTTCGGATCTTAGAGATTCAGGTTCTATCGAGCAGGACGCTGATACGGTGATGTTCTTGTACCGCCCTGAATATTATGCCCCCCCGGAAAAGCGAGAAGAGCTGCAAGGGAAGACAGAGTTGATCATTGGTAAACAGAGAAATGGTCCAACGGGTCTAGTAGAACTCTACTTCCAAAAGGCTTATACAAGGTTCGATTCGGTATCCAGAACCTCACCGGGAGTGCGGCCGAATCCTGAGTCTGAGACATCGGCCGCTAGTCAGTGAGTGCACCCCAGGATCCTGGGGAAGCATCGCCCCATGTGGGTGTTGTGGTGCCTGCGGCGGGATCAGGAACCCGAATGGGGGGCACTCGTAAGCCATTTTTGGAACTTGATGGCGAACCTCTTTTGGTACATGCGTTGCGTCCATTTCTTAGAGACGATCGTGTTGTCTCAGTTGTGGTGTCTCTTGCCCCCCAGGATGTCGACGAAATAACTGACTGGATCAGAAGGATGGATGACCGTATCAAATTAGTTAAAGGAGGAGTCAACCGGACTGAGTCGGTCAGGAATGCCGTGAGTGTACTCCCTACGAGCCTAGACGTGATCGCCATCCATGATGCCGCCCGCCCGCTGGTGACGAGTGCTATAGTCGGAGAATGTATTGATCTTGCTAACGCTGGTGTGTGCGCAGTGTCTGGATGTCCTGTTATCGACACGATCAAGCGTGTTGACGAAGAGTTTCAGGTGTTGGAAACAGCAGACCGAAACGTTCTTTGGCATGCGCACACACCTCAAGTTTTTCCTGCCGATCTCCTTCGGCAAGCGTACGAGAGTGGAGAAGTTGGAACAGATGATGCTGTGCTGCTCGAGTCTTTCGGTGCTCGTCTGCAAATGGTCGATGATGGGGGTACAAACATCAAGGTGACTCGGCCTGCAGACCTCATGATTGCCCAAGCAATCCTACGTCTACAGTCTGGTGATGTCTGACAAATCCTTAAACATCGATTTGCTCAGTGATTCCGAGGTGGATCTTGATCTGGCGGTTGCACATATCCAGGGAGAAGGTGTAATCGCGTACCCCACAGAGACGGTGTATGGCTTTGGGTCTCTGCCGACCACAAAGGGGGTCGCTCGTGTTCAGGCACTCAAGCATAGGTCACGGGAAAAGCCACTGATCATACTTACTCCCACAGCTGAAGAGGTTGCTGGGTTGGCTTGGAATGATGAGGCGCGCCTGCTCGGGTCGGCTTTTTGGCCAGGAGCATTAACCTTGGTACTCCGCGATCCCCGAAGTATCTTCCCGCCCGGAATCCGCAGCGAGAGTGACAAGGTTGCAGTGCGTGTGAGCTCTAGTCCAATTGTTCAGCGCATATTGAAGAAATTGGGTACCCCCCTTACTTCCACAAGTGTGAACTATCCCGGTGAACTACCTGCGAGATCGGCTTCCCAGGTCGTCGAAGTGATTAGTCGGCTCAATGGAAGTGGCGTCATGTTAATTGATACGGGTACGCTGCCGATTTCTGAGCCATCTACAATTGTGGATTGCACAGTGAAGCCACCGGAAGTTTTACGAGAAGGCAGGGTTCAGATTTCGAACCTGGGTGAGGTCATACCGGAGCTACATGGAAAAGCGATCTAAGGTCGAGCAACCCTTCCGGCTGCTATTTGTATGCACTGGTAANACGTGCCGGAGCCCAATGGCTGAGGTNATCGCTCAGAATGAAATAGAACAGTGGGGCTGGAATAGTGTTGAAGTGCGCTCAGCCGGTATTGCTGCATTTGATGGCGCTGGTGCTTCAAGTGGGGCATTAAGGGCTGCGGAAGTGCACAGCCTCGACCTCACGAGACATCGTGCCACGTTCTTAACTAAAGAGGTTGCGATTTGGGCAGACTTGATCCTAGTGATGTCTCCCTCCCACTTCATGAGTGTCACCGAGCTTGGCGCTGGTGAAATATCCTCATTAATTACTTCATTTGCGGGCGCACGGGAAGGTGAAGGAATATCGGAGTCAGTGCCTGATCCGGTTGGAGGAACAGAAGAGGAATACTTGGAGACATTTAATTTGATTAAAGACTTGGTCAACAAGGTTTTGCAGAGGATTGGCCCTTCAGGCTGTAAATGAATTTCACGGCGAAGACCCGACTACTAAC
>JGI24816J26688_1000022_pt1 | contig 28659 bp, 24 predicted proteins | sample METZYME_3_250m_FD_26688 | JGI IMG/M metagenome (IMG submission 26688)
CACTACGATTTCCAACATAACTGCCTTTACTAAATACAGTGTTATGTAGGAATGGTAATAGAGTTTCTGCGCGCCCAGCTTCAGATTCGCGCCAAAATTGGTTCATTAACAATTCACTTTGATCTACATACTCTTTGTTGGAGGCGAGTCGAACATCTAACCCCCTAAATACCTCTTGCCATCTCAAACCATCAAGAGTAATTAATATGACATTATCCGCTGGATAATTTTTTAGAGAAATAGTCGACAACAGGACAAAAACGAGAAGACTTTTCGGCCTGATACAGAAAAAGGTTTGCTTACACATTGTTAGATTAACTATCACTACTTTTCGATGTCCAAAGCGCTCTCCAGCATCCATTAATAATGGATTATAAGTCTAGGGTAACATTGAACGAAACCTCAAGGATAAATATAGTCAAGACACCGAAGTTGGGAATGCAATTAAAACGAGATACGAACAAGACGAGCAGTGTTAACCTTGCCTGCCTGTTTAAGGGCAACCAAACCGGCGATCTAGATATCAGCAGTCAGCGAGTCTACATAATTTTGTAAATCAGAGAGAACTTGGCTGCTGTTTTCTCCCTCCAATTCCATAGCTAGTTGCATGTCANTTTTGTAACGTTGACGAGCATATTCATTGGTGACCCTCTTCAAGCGAAAGCGATTCCANCTTTCAAGCTCGCTTTGATTAAGCGATCCGCGATAGTTTCGAGCTCGATACCGGAATAACATCTCGTGCAATCGCTTGTCTCGAAAAGGTAAGTCTATTCTGGCCAGATCGTTTGGGCTAGTGGCGCGCACGGTCTGCATCAGACTGCGATCATTATCGGAAAAAAACCCTTCGCTGTAGATCATATAATCAGGATCAGTCTCTCNCTCGAACTTTCCTTCCTGAAATACAGTCTGGATTTTGTTCCCGATATTAGGACTATTTTGTATCANNTCCCAATGCTTTCGACAANTTTCAAAGTCCACCTCATAGAGGTCTGCGCGAACTGGGTCTAGTACNGCCGACGAAGTCACAATTGGGCACTTGTTAATGTAGATAACATTTAGCGCAATCCGTTTTATACCTTCAGGTAACTGATCTGCAGGGGTATAAACACGAGCACGAATTTCATCCGCGGAAAGAGACATCCAGTCCCTGGGATTTTCTCTGAGGTCATAAACGATTATCCCGTTGCTATTCGTAGGGTGAATGCACAAGGGCATCACCAAGGCCAGGCACCCCAATTGAGATGGGTATGTGGCTGATATGTGGAGCACAGGTTTGTGGTTATCGAGATCTATTTCTGCTTGAACGCGCCGTTTGTGTCNCAACTGATAAATATAATCGAACAGTTTAGGCTGATGTTTTCTAATCAGTCTAGCCACTTCTATCGTAGCCAATACATCAACCAATGCATCGTGTGCCCCTTTATGGGCAATTCCGTTCGCCTCCGTCACTTTCCCCAATTTAAAACTGTTAGTACCGTCTTCGTTCTTTGGCCAAACCACGCCCTCTGGTCGAGTGGCGGCGCACAGTCGCACCATGTCAATAATGTCCCATCGGGAATTACCATTCTTCCATTCTCTCTCATAGGGATCAAAAAAGTTACGGTACAGAAGCTGGCGGGTGAGCTCGTCATCGAAACGTATATTGTTATAGCCTGCTACACANGTTTGGGGTNCACTCAGCTCATCGTTAATGCTTTTGATAAATTCGGCTTCGTTTACCCCATGGGTTTGAGCGTGTTGNGGGGTTATTCCAGTAATCTGACAGGCGATGGGGCTAGGTAAGAAATCATCAGATGGTTTGCAATAAAGTACCATCGGTTCGCCAATTATGTTTAGAGCTTCATCTGTACGAATGCCAGCGAATTGGGACGCGCGATCCCGTCGCGGATCGTCACCATAGGTTTCAAAATCGTACCAAAAGATAGACGGGTCATTCATAACTATTTCGACTTGTCGCTATTCAGAAAGCCAATACAACAGTACTTTTCAATTATTCTGACTAAATGGTAGAAAATAGTACCTTAATGGAATACTACCTACGAATCAGTTATTGCCGGTCGTCTCTAACCCTGATTTGTAGTACTATCATTCTGTTTTTAAAAGGCTAAAAAGCAAGCTTCCCACTCACGGGGAGCGCCATTAAACTATACATGGATTTCCGCGGCGCCCATATTATAAGCGTTAAACAATTTGAAAGAGCCGACATCGACAGGATCTTTCAAGTCGCAGACAGTATGGAACCATATGCCCATCGCAAAAAAGTCAGTAAGGCTCTGGATGGCGCAATCTTAGGTAACATGTTCTTCGAACCTAGCACCCGCACTAGAATGAGCTTTGGATGCGCATTTAACCTACTAGGTGGACATGTTCGAGAAACCACCGATGTTAAATCTTCTTCAATAACAAAAGGTGAATCCCTGTACGATACCGCTCGAGTAATAAGTGGATACAGCGATGTAATTGTGATGCGCCATCCCCAAGNCGGCTCAGTGGCGGATTTCGCCAAAGCCAGCCGNGTGCCAGTCATCAACGGCGGTGATGGATCAAATGAGCATCCTTCCCAAGCCCTTTTAGACCTATACACTATAAAAAAAGAATTACACTCCAAAAACCGCGAGATCGACGGGATGCACATCGCCATGGTGGGAGACTTGAGACATGGCCGCACTGTACACTCACTCTCCCAACTCCTGCTTCTCTATAACAGTATTAAGTTCACTTTGATATCACCACGAGAGTTACGTATGCCTGTATCGATCGTCTCCGAACTGCAAGCAGCGGGTCACGAGGTAGTGGCAACCGAAAATATGGAAGCAGGACTCCACGATAATGATACCGTTTACCTTACACGTATCCAGGAAGAGCGATTTGCTAGTAAATTGGAAGCAGATATTTACCGAGGCCGATTCCGTCTTAACCAAGCTATTTACACTCTTAACTGTCAACCAAACACGGTGATCATGCATCCTTTACCTAGGGATTCCCGCAGAGATGCCAATGAGCTTGACNATGATCTGAATCAACATCCTAATCTCGCTATNTTTCGCCAAACAGATAATGGCGTNCTTGTGCGTATGGCACTTTTTGCACTTATATTGGGCGTGGCAGATAAGGTTAATCAGACTGCCTCTACAGTAAGCTGGTATATCGAGAGTCGTTTTGATTGATATTTTTAGCTCTTTATCGTGAGATACAAATGGAACAGATAACTAATGAAAAATGCACATTCTAATATTGGTCGACATTGTTAATGCTTCCACTTTCAGATTATATAGAAATGGATGCCATAACACTGGCTCAGGGTATACGCAATCGTGATTTCACCAATGCTGAAGTTACAGCCTGTGCCATCGAACAGGCTGAAAAACTCAATCCTACTCTTAATGCTATTAACATTGAGCGCTATAACTCAGCTCTAGAACAAGCCCGATTATTCGATGACAACCCAGAGTTACTCAATCAGAGTTGCGTCGCTGGTCTGCCCTTTCTTATCAAGGATCTTGCAATGGTAAAGGGGCTGCCCACCACCTACGGCAGTCAACTTTATAAAGATTACCTTTCTCCTCATAGTTCCAATATCGTTCAAAAATATCTCGACGCAGGATTAATTATTCTGGGAAAAACCAATACACCCGAGTGCGGTCTTACGTTGACCACCGAGCCAATAGCAAATGGCATAACACGCAACCCATGGAAAACCGACCATTCAACCGGTGGGTCCAGTGGTGGTGCTGGTGCTGCCGTTGCAGGAGGCATATTTCCAGTCGCCCATGCAACTGATGGTGGAGGCTCTATCCGTATTCCAGCATCCTGTTGCGGACTGTTTGGTCTTAAACCCAGTCGAGGCCTAACCGCAGTCGAAAATAATCTTGCCGCGAGTTGGGGTGGTCTTAGCGCTGGACACGTTGTAAGCCAGACAGTCCGAGATAGCGCTGCTTTTCTTGATTTAATTACGCTTGATGCACAAAATTTGTTTGCCCGGCCGAATCAGCGAACTTCTTTCCTTGAGGGCCTTGATCAGCCACTAACTAAATTGCGCATCGGCATTCAACTCTCACACCCCATGGACCAGCACCTCGACGAGAGTTGCCTTATCGCGGTAAAAAACGCAGCACTGCTTTGTGAATCCCTCGGCCACCATCCTGAAGAAATAAACCACCCGGTTGAATACCGCCCTGTGGTTAGCGCCATGACTAAGGTTATTAGCGCATACGTTTACAAATCATTGAGCTCTCGCCTAGAAGAATTAAACTTAGAATTGGAAGAAGCACCTCTAGAGGCGTCCACCCGCATAATGGCGAGTCTTGGCAGAGATCTCAATGCGGCCGATTACATGGATGCGCTAGACATGATTAAAGCAGCAGAGAAGCAAATGATCACGTTCCATCAAAGGTACGACATGGTGCTGTCACCAGTACTTAGCAAAACCCCAGCAAAAATAGGATGGCTAGACATGGACAGCGACGATCAAAAGGAATACACGAATCGCTTCCGAGAATACAGTGGCTTCACTGCTCTTTATAACGGTACCGGTCAACCTAGCATGTCTGCACCCTTGCATCAGACTCACGCTGGACTACCGATAGGTGTGATGTTCACCGGAGCCTGGGGAATGGACTTACAACTGCTGCAGCTTGCCAAACAGTTAGAACATGCTCAACCCTGGCCACGTATTGCACAGCTTGCTAAGGAATAAAATAATCTCGATCATAATTCTGTCATATAACATGATTGCTCTATGCCCACCGCTAGTTTAGAACGCGCCACAGAATACGATGCACTATTCGCGAGCTGTATTAATCGAGCAAAATCTGGAGAAAGCCGTTTTGCTCCATCGATTACCGGCTATCCTACTCCATTCCTTACCATCGTAACTTGAGCCATGATGGATATCGCTATTTCAGCTGGAGTCTTGGACTGAATCTGTAACCCGATTGGTGCACGAAGTACGCCGATTTCATCTTTGGTCAAACCCAGTTCTGGCAGTCTTTTACGACGCGCTTCCGAGGTCCTTTCCGAGCCCATAGCACCGACATAAAAAGCATCGGTCTTCAATGCCTCCATTAATGCCATATCATCCACTCTAGGGTCATGCGCTAATGCAATAATGCCACTGTAAGGGTTGCTGAAGCGCTCACGCACAACATCATCCGGTAAGCGAGAAGTGGTTTCAACACCGTCTACATGCCAGTTATCCAGATACTTCGGGCGTGGATCGCAGAGGGTTACATTGTACCCGAGTGCTAGTGCCATTTCGGCCACATACTTGGCTACATCTCCCGCGCCAAGCAACAACAGCCAATACATAGGGCTAAGACTATGAATCATCTTGCCACCTTCAATCACCATTGCGTCGTCGTAAACGTGATCGGCTGCCGAGATTTCTCCTGTTTCCAAGTCTACAATACGGCTTACCTTTGTATGATTTTCTAAGCTGGAAGCGAGATAATCAAAAATCTGTTTGTTTGCGTCCGAAGGTTCGTTATGTTCCAGCAATACATGTAATTGTCCACCACAGGGCAATTTCAACCGAGCCTGTTCAGCTTCAGTTTCACCGTAACGTACCGTAAAAGGCTTGCCCATTATCTCGTATTGAGACTTCAGGGTTCCATCCTGAAGTTGATCCAGGAAGTCTTCCTCAATACAGCCTCCAGAAAGCGAACCAACTAATTCACCATCGGGGGTACAGGCCATCATGGCGCCCACTGGCCGGGGTGACGAGCCCCAAGTCTTGAGGATCGTACACAGCCATACTGACTTATTGATCTCAAGGCGTCTTGCTACGAATGAGATGATTTGTTGTTGACTACTTAACATTCCACTACGCTAATTTGCTCCGGGTTACTGTTCTCGCTGGTTCCTTTTGTCCCGCACGCAAAATGCGGTACCTACTATGCCAGCGATCACATTGTTTTCGAGGTTTAAAAGATATTCCTTGGTTTTGATACCACCGCCAAATCCTGAGAGCTTGCCATCACTGCCNATTACCCGATGGCAAGGAATAATAACAGGGATAGGATTTAAACCATTAGCGGCTCCAACAGCTCGCGATGCTTTCGGTCTGCCTATATGTCTTGCGAGTTCACCGTAACTCCAAGTCTCGCCGTAGGGGATCTCGGTAAGCATCTTCCATACGATTTTCTGGAACTCGGTTCCAGCTAAATCCAACGGCAGATCAAACTCTTGTAACTCATTAGCAAAATAGGAATCTAATTGGAACTCTACTTCCTCAAAAGGCTTTCTGTCTTTTTTCCAACCGGCTTGGTGTCTTCTCGCCATAGCACCCTCAGGAAATCCTAAAAGGTTGAGGTAGTCACCATTTCCAGCTAATAGCAAGTTACCAATAGGAGTCTTGTGGTAGTGATAGTAAATAGTCATGATCGAATTTGAGATCCAAGGATTTGCTGAGTATGCTGATAATATCTCCACAATAGGATCACCGCATAAGACCGCCAAGGTTGCCAAGGAATACCACGGGCCAATAGTTGCCTACCAGTGAGCGTATTACTTTTATCCCCCTGCGATGCAGCCCTCCTTAGAATTAAATCGGAATAGGGAAAAGCATCAGGATTGTTTAGTCCTCGCATCGCAATATAATGTGCGGTCCATTCTCCTATTCCTTTTATCTCGCAAATTANCTGCATAAAGGTTTCAGCATTAGACGTACTATCAATTCGCAGATGGCCTTCGTCAATCAGGCGTGCGACAGACTGAATCGCTGCCATGCGNTGATTGATAATACCCATTTGGCTTAGATTNCCTTCAGCAAGAGTAGNAGCNCTGGGAAACACATGCGTGAGCTCTGGATTAGCGCACTTGTAAGCCTTTCCATACCGATCAGCGATACGAGCTACAAGGGTCGAAGCCGACTTCACGGATATTTGCTGACCGAGAATCGCTCGTACCGCCAACTCGAATCCATCCCAGCATCCTGGCACCCGCAATCCCGGGAATTGCTTTACCATTGGTTGTAGCAACTTATCTCGAGCTAGGTGCCGATCGATTAAAGAACTATCTATATGAAGATCGAAAATCGAGCGAATACGATCAATAACGGAAGACAATCGGCGGGTATTAGAATAATTGATATACGCTCGAACTTGGTTGGTGCCGTCCTCAAAATCGACACGAAAATCTCCCTCGGTCCCGTCATGCCTAATTGTGCGCGAATATGAATTCTCCGTTATGTGTTCAACGCCAGGAATTGAACGGTAATTTAGNAAAGCTAACATCGATCTCCAATCAAACGGCGGAAGGTACGAAAACGTAAATTCAATGAGCCTAGATTCTCGAGAGTCTCGATTCATACGGGCGCTTTTGTAATCATCGGAGTTAAGTAACAAAACATTGCCATCTGAGTATCAGTAGGAGCTATGATACTGCTTTTCTGGGAAAAACCTTTCCGTTTCCGGACGTCATGATTTAAACACATTCGATTAAAAATGGCTTTTAACTTGCTAAGAGGCGTGCTGCCATCATTCTCTGGCTAGTGTATAGTAGCGCCCTCGTCCAAGTACCGCTCATAAAGCGCTTGGTCTGCTGACGGCAATCAAGCACAACTGAGTTAACCCATTTTCTTAACTTTAGACTTAAATATCTATGAATAATAAAGATTTACGTAAGTATTCTAAGATTGTAGTTGATGGAAATAGCCAAGCCCCTAGCAGATCCATGTTAAGGGCTGTAGGGTTTAAGAATGAAGATTTTGCCAAACCGCAGATCGGTATCGCCTCAACTTGGTCTATGGTTACACCCTGCAATATGCACATCAATAGACTTGCTGAAGAAGTAAGCAGAGGCACACATGAAGCTGGTGGCAATGGAATTATTTATAACGCCATTACCATTTCTGATGGCATATCCATGGGCACTGAAGGGATGAAGTATTCCCTAGTTTCCCGTGAAGTAATTGCTGACAGCGTTGAAACGGTTTCTGGCTGCATGGGTCATGACGCCATCATCGCCATAGGTGGCTGCGACAAGAATATGCCGGGGCTACTGATGGGTATGGCTCGCCTGAACCGGCCTTCTATCTTTATTTATGGTGGAACGATCCAACCTGGCCCCAATCACACTAATATTATTTCCGTGTTCGAGGCTGTTGGTGCTCACGCTGCCGGCACTGTTTCAGATATTGAGCTTAAACAAATTGAAGAAACGGCTATTCCTGGCCCAGGCTCGTGCGGAGGTATGTACACCGCAAACACCATGGCTTCTGCTATAGAGGCTTTAGGTATGAGCCTACCAAATAGTTCAGCGCAGGACGCCATTTCTCAAGAAAAGACAAACGACTGTTTGAGCGCAGGCGAGGCAATAATGCGCCTACTTGAGCACGATATTAAACCCTCCGACATCATGACCCGGTCCGCATTTGAAAATGCCATCAAAGTCACGATTGCCCTTGGCGGCTCAACCAATGCCGTTCTTCATCTATTAGCCATGGCGCACTCAATAAACGTGGAGCTAGAACTAGACGACTTTACCCGTATCGGCAAGCAGGTACCAATGATTGCGGATTTAAAACCAAGTGGCCAATACCTAATGTCGGAATTGATCAAGATTGGTGGTATCCAGCCTCTGATGAAACTTATGCTCGATAATGGCATGCTCAACGGCACCTGTTTAACTGTCACTGGTAGCACGCTGGAAGAAAATCTAGCCGGCGTGCAGCCTTATCCTGAAGACCAAGACATCATTCGACCAATAGATAACCCCATAAAGAAAGACAGTCATCTCGTTATCTTGCGAGGTAATCTCGCACCGACTGGTGCTGTAGCTAAGATTACCGGTAAGGAAGGCCTGTCATTTTGCGGCAAGGCTAGGGTATTCGAATCAGAAGAGGAATGTCTCAAGGGTATTCTAGATGGCACAGTAGTAAAAAACGATGTAATCATTATCCGTTACGAAGGCCCGAAGGGAGCACCGGGCATGCGAGAAATGCTGTCTCCAACTTCAGCAATCATGGGTAAGGGCCTCGGTGAGGATGTAGCATTAATTACAGATGGCCGCTTTTCAGGTGGCTCCCACGGTTTTGTCGTCGGCCATGTGACCCCAGAAGCATTCGAGGGCGGCCCTATCGCGATCGTCAAGACAGGTGATGGCATTTCAATTGATGCCGAAAGCAACACGGTCACACTCGATCTCAGTGATGAGGACATCGCCCAGCGACTGGACGCTTGGCGTCAACCGGAACCGCGCTACACACGAGGCGTACTAGCAAAATACGCGGCAACCGTAACGTCAGCATCAGAAGGAGCAGTGACGGACAAAAACCTTTAATGACTATCTTTTTTAGCAATCCACAGCTTTGCAGGACTTAAGGTCCGGGGTAATAGCTTACTTGCAACTGCACTTGTGAGTAGTTAATTCCTCAAAGTTATCGAGTTGCCAACACACAGTGTATACATGGTATTCTCCACCGGAATTGGCTAGAACCAAATACTGTTAAGAGATGCCTGAAATTATGAGCAATATTGCTGGCCTGCTGTCTGACTCATTCCTTCAGCAAGGCGCTCTCTGGGCGCTTCGAAATGTCCCGGGCTTTCCACCGATTATTCAGACAGTCCATATCCTCGGGATATCAGTAGTCATGGGTTCGATAGTTCTGCTAGATCTGCGTGTTCTNGGCTTGGCGGTACCAAGNCAAAAGATCGGTGAAATGACTAACCGGGTAATGCCGTGGCTATGGTGGGCGTTAGCAAGTAACTTCGTCTCCGGAGCTTTCTTTTTGTTTGCCCGACCTAATCGTTACTTCAATAATCCGGTCTTCGGCTGGAAGGTTAGCTTCCTTATTCCAGCTATACTACTTGCCCTATTCTTTCACATCATGAGCAGAAATCAGGCGAATTACTGGGAAATAAATAAACCCCGAGTATGGACAGCCAGATGCATCGCTCTGGTGTCGTTGGGTTTATGGATTATGGTGGCAATGGCGGGCCGCTGGATCGCTTATTCCGAATATATTTATTTTCCTGCATAACACTAAGATGCTTAATAACTTTCTCACTTCACCAAAATGGATAGACGTCGAGAATTGGCCAATCAGTTGGGAGATCGGCGGCACTTGGCTGTTCCCCTTTCTGGAATCCATCCACGTTATCGCTGCTACGTTGGTGGTTGGTTCAATCCTGTGGGTGGACCTCCGCCTTCTTGGCATAGCTGCTACACGCTATTCTATCACCACCCTAAACCGAGAACTCGTTCCCTGGGCCTGGAGTGCCTTCATTGTCGCGAGTATTACTGGCTTCGGTATGTTTATCACCCGCGCAGCCTCCCATGTGGTAAATCCTGCGTTTCAATGGAAAGTCTTTCTTCTAATACTTGCCGGTCTTAACATGACTTATTTTCATTACCGTATTTATCGACACGTCGAAAAATGGAACGATATGGTAGCGACTCCCACTCAACTTAAGATCACCGGTAGCCTCTCACTGGTACTTTGGGCCGGCGTAATGCTAGCAGGCCGGTGGGTCGGACATATAGTCTAAGAGTACATAAATTTCACACATCATCGAATCCCTAGAAATTGCTATAATCACTATAGCGTGCACTGCTCTGCGGAAAGTTAGCTGTTGTTTATACAAACCAAATGCAGACAAAAAAATAATTATTTAGGCGACTGCTTTCAGATTTCGGTTTAACAATCTAGCGAGGCAGTTACAACGTTAAATTGATTAAAAATCATACACACAACTGCATTTGGCGGTGATACACTAGTCGGCCTCACCGAAGAACCTGAAAGGAGTGAGCATGGGCTTTAACTTTATACACTATTGGAAAGCACTCCTCATCGGAGGTGTGTTAAGTCTTTCTCTTGCTAGCTTACTGGCAAACGCTGAAGACGCGGGTAATCTTTTTAACACCCCCTACGACATCAATCAGGGCGAGCGGTATTTCGAGCGACAGTGTTCCCGTTGTCATGGTTTCGATGCCAAAGGCAATGATGAAACCGGCGCTCCTGATCTGACCGGTCGCTTGGGCCGCGCCAGCAGCAATGTTGGCATCTTCAATATCATACGTGAAGGCGTACCGAACACGGCCATGTTGCCAGTCGATAGTGATCTTCCGGATGCGCAGGTTTGGCAACTAGTAACCTATATCGAGTCGCTACGTTACGACCCTTCTTCCGTTGAGCTAGCTGGAAGTGCCAATTCCGGTGACACACTGTTCCGTGGTAAAGGCGAATGTGCCGATTGTCATATGGTCAACGGGCAAGGCGGACGCCTAGGTCCAGACCTATCTCGCATTGGCGAAAGTGCGACGCCTGATGAACTCATGAGTTCGATGACCAATCCTCATGACAATGTAGCCCCCCGTTGGTGGACTATCAGCGTTACAGGTCCGGACGGCATCACGCGTAATGGATTTCGAATGGGCGAGGATAGTTTCTCACTCCGCATCATGGATAACGACGCTGATCTCTGGTCGTTTCGCAAGAACCAGATTCAATCTTATGAACGAATCGAGCAATCAACTATGCCCAGCTATGATCAATCACTTTCAGAGAGCGAATTAGATGACCTTGTCGCCTATCTGTTCTCTTTGAGAAGGGAGGGAAACTAGAATGAAACGTGCACTACTTACGTTAAGCACCCTAATGGTGACTACTGCCTTGGGTCAGCTCACGGCGCAAGAACAGCAATTCGAAACAGTCATGACGCCAGCTTTCTCGCCCATCACCTGGGAGCGCCTAGTCGACGCCAGACAAGAACCGGAAAATTGGTTGATGTATTCCGGAACGCTGGACAGCCAGCGTTATAGCCTGCTCGACGATATCACCGTCGACAACATCGACCAACTCGAAATGAAGTGGGCATACCAAATTCCGGTTATCGATCGTGCCGAAACTGTACCATTAGTGGTCGATGGCATTATGTTTATAACCGAAGCTCCGAGTAACGTGGTAGCCGTGGATGCTGCCACTGGTCGCCAATATTGGCGCTATGATCATGAATTACCTGAAGACTTGCGTATCTGCTGCGGGCGTAATAATCGAGGTGTGGCTATTCTGGGTGAAACTCTGTACATGAGTACGCTCGATGCACATCTTGTGGCTATTGACGCGCGAACCGGTAACTTAATTTGGGATGCTGAAGTAGCCGAACACAGCTCCGGTTATAGCAAAACTGCCGCACCAATGATTGTAAAAGATAAAGTGGTCACCGGTATTGCTGGTGGTGAGTTCGGTATCCGCGGCTTTATAGATGCTTATGACGCGGTTACAGGAGAATTAGCATGGCGTACCTATACTGTTCCCGGTCCTGGCGAATTTGGTAACGATACCTGGTCCGGCGACAGTTGGGAAACCGGAGGCGCCGCTACCTGGATTACTGGCGCCTATGATGCTGATCTTAACCTTGTTTACTGGGGTACCGGTAACCCCGGTCCTGATTGGAATGGTGACGCACGTCTTGGCGACAACCTCTATTCTGATTCGGCGCTAGCATTAAACGGAGATACTGGTGAAATTGAATGGTACTTTCAATTTACACCGCATGATGTTCACGATTGGGATGCTATCCAAGTACCTATCCTGGCAGACATCGATTTCCAGGGACAGCAACGTAAAGTTATGATGTGGGCAAATCGAAATGCCTTCTTTTACACTATAGATCGTGCGACCGGTCAATTCCTAACGGGCAAACCTTTCGCGACCCAGACTTGGGCAGAAGGACTCGACGCGGATGGACAACCTATTCGAGTGCCAGGCCTGTTTCCGACTTATGAAGGCGTCATGGTGTCACCACCAATTACTGGCGGCACCAACTGGTACTCTCCTGGTTACAGCCAACAAACCGGTTATTTTTACGTAACTTCATTCGATGGTGAACAGATATTCTTCAAACGCGATGAAGAATACGAAGAAGGCGAACGGTTTACCGGTGGTGGTGGTCGCTACGACCAGCCGATGGATGCGTTTCACAGCTCCATCCGCGCTATAGATCCGGCAACGGCAGAGATTCAGTGGGAATTTCCCATCATGCCACGATCTTCAGCAGGAATTACAACAACAGCAGGTGGGCTAGTCTTCACTGGCAGTGCAGATGGGTATTTCTTCGCACTAAATGCGGAAACCGGTGAAGAGTTATGGAATATATCACTTGGTCGCAGAGTACACTCAGCACCGATCACCTTTGAAGCGGAAGGCAAGCAATACGTTAGTATCGCCTCAGGTAACGTAGTTTATACTTTTGGTTTACGAGACTAGGGGATAGAAGCAACTGCGCAAAAAAAAGGAGAGATTCGAACTCTCGTCCTACCCTTTGTGGCACGTTATGGCTCTTTCTGATACTCATGCAACTTTAATAGGGCGCTAAAGCGCCCTATTTTTTGTAAACCCATTTATCTTAAAATGATATTGNCTAGTTAGACTCCAGCAGCTCTACCACAGCCCTATAGGCCTCATTGATTGCTCCATCCGTATGAGGGCTCGCAGCGGCATCAGCATTGGCTATGGCTATTTTCCCAAATCGCTGCCGACCTACTATAGCGGGCCTCTCTGATGTCGTCGTGTATGCCCATTCCTCTGAATCATGCAAAGGATTGTAGGAATAGCTATATCCGTGAGGCCATCGATTGACTGTAATACCGAGAATATCCCTTTCATCATCAAAGCCTGCAGGGCCAAGTACACGAGTTAGTTGGTCTCTAATATGGTTTTCAAAAGTATTGAAGGGTGTTGCTAACATTCGATTACGCCCTTCCAAATGCTGTTCCCTGCGTGATAGACCACTCCAGGGCACATCAAAGTAAGCTGACATCCTTACCACAATTGGATCATCAGCAGAGCGAGCCGTGATGTAGTCGCCCATCTCTAGGGCTGCTTGGAGTCCGATTCGGGTATGAAACCCTCCCGGGGCCGTCACTCCCGAGATGCCCGTTTCAACAAATGACTGCCAATTTGATAGTAATACCCCCGTGTACACCAATGGCGACTTTACCCCGTAGGACAATCCTTCTTTTTGTTTGGCTGGGAATTGTGGACATAAGTACGGAATTACAGTGTTCCAACAAGCCATCACCACAGCCTTGCTTCTGACTGTGTAAGCTCGGTTGTCGTTAAAAAAAGTGGTCGTAACCCTCTCATCTTCGTCTTGGTTTACATTCACAACCGTACTATTTAATCGCAGCCGGATATCGTTGGGTGAGCGATCCAGCATACTGTAATCCACAGCAGCGGTAACCACGTCCTCCATTGAACTGCCAGTAACAGTTCCCGGGATCAATGACCGTACCAGCAACCGGGCAATGGTGGCATTACCATCAGGGAAATACATGTCAGGGTCACCTTCGCTAGCGCGGGTAGAATTTTCACGACCATGCTGCCCACCAGATTCATTTACCAACAGATTACGAGGCAGATCATTTAATGTCAGCCCATCGAATCCAGGAAATCCATTATCGCGAAAATAGATGGCGGGTATGGCGTCGGGAGCCACAACTAAACTGCCATGGAAGGAAGCGCGAAACAGTTTTATGACGTCTGGATGACATCCGACAACCTTAGTAACGTAATCCTGGTAGCTCATGCGACCTAGCTGGCTTCGGATTTCCTCGGCACTCAGCCCTTGAAAATAATTTTCCTTCGTACGGTAAAGATGGATAGCATCCCGTTTTACATCATCCCCCAAAGGGGACTGAGCGATAGATTCTTCAACAGGTTGCTCGTTATAGCCAACAACCAGCTTGTCGCTGCCGAAGGTCTCACGATCGAAAAACATACTGCTTTTCAAACCCATGTCCCGATAAAATGAAAACATTTTACGGTTCTTCTCAAAGTACCGAGTTCGATCTATTCCGAGCTCCCAAAGCAAGCCTGCAGCTATAGTGCTGAACTGGGAAGGAGCTTCTACATTCAAAGTGCCACCGTTAACTAAGAACATCCTTCCTTCGTGCCAGAATTCGTTCCGTTTGGCGTGACCGCCAAAATCATCGTGATTGTCGAGAATAAGAATTTGAGAATCAGGACCGTTCTGTTTCCGATAGAAATAAGCAGCAGCAAGACCAGAAATGCCGCCGCCAACAACTACCAGATCATACTCAGATTCACCGGAGGGTACCGACTGCCAAGTTGTGCCATCACGCATAGCATGGGCGACCTCGAATGATCCTTCGTGGCTGCCACGCATTCCCTGCAAGCTGGGTGGATAGTAGTCAACAGGAAGAGCTGAGGAATCTGCTAATCCCTGAGCCATCGCTTCTAACGGAGGAAGTGAGCTACCAGCGGCTATNCTCAGTGCACAGCCATTCAGGAAATCGCGGCGGCTTATAACATTGTCCCTGCTTTTACATATTTTGTTCTTTTTATTCTTTTTCATTGGTCAGCTGCGTTAATTCAATTGTTTGTTAGTGTTTCACATCTCGGTCATAACNCATCATTAAACCTAAAACATAGGAAGCCGTTANCTCGAAACTATGGTAGCTTGAATCANCGGACTTTTCACGCCGCGCCAAATTCATTATTCTCATGTAACCGATACCCAACCGACTTGCATCAACACCGACGTCTGTTACAGTCTTCTGGGCTGGGACAGAAAAACAATGAACTTATCAAGCTGAGCTCTAATGTGGCCACGTGATTAATATGGAGAGTTTCCATGCTAAGTAAATCCAACACAAAATGTATTCAATCCGGTATATTCACCATTTTGAAGCCACTAACCCTGCCACTACTAGTCTTAGCTTCGGCCACCGCTTGGGGCCAGCATGTTAACGAACGGGAAAATTCTAGCGAATGGCGGTACATCGGAGGCGATATCGGGCACACCAGATCGACGCCTCTAAATCAGATTAGCGCAGACAATTTTGACGAACTGGAAATCGAGTGGATATGGAACGATGCGAGTTTTGGGGCTACACCACCGCGCTCTACTCCTGTTTATGCGAACGGAAAACTATTCACGGTAGCGGGTGCGCGACGCCATGTGGTCGCGATCGACCCATCAACGGGAGAAACTTTATGGAGTTTTCGAGAACCCAACACATTTCGCTGGGAATATTCGATGCGTGCACCCTGGGGCAAAGGGATCGCATATGGTGAAATAGACGGGCGCGGGGTCGTGTTTGTGGTTACACCAGCTTTTTTCCTATACGCCCTTGATGCCGAGACTGGTGATCTACTGCAGAACTGGGGCACTCCCATACCACTTGAAGGCTTTCCTCAGAGCGGGGGGGTCGATCTTATACCGGATCTCATTGCTGATTGGGGGCCATGGGTGAACTCAGGTCAGACCTATGACCCATACCAAGGCATTCCATTAGAACTAGGGTATATCACAAATTCCTCACCCCCTATCGTGGTTAATGACACAATCGTCGTTGGCAACTCGGCAGAACAAGGTTACAACCAAACACGTACTGAAAACGTACCAGGCGATATTCTTGGCTACGATGTGCGTACCGGTGAATTTAAATGGAAATTCAATGTTATCCCGCGTCCAGGCGAAGTGGGCCATGAGACCTGGGAAAATGATGCCTGGTCCTACACCGGTGACGTTTCTTCCTGGGCACCACTTTCTGCCGATCCAGAACTGGGGCTCGTGTACGTGCCTACCAATGCAGCCACCATTGATTTTTATGGTGGCTTTCAACCTGGCGATAACTTATTTAGTGCCAGTCTAATTGCACTGGACGTGGAAACCGGGGAAAGACGTTGGCACTTTCAGATGGTGCACCATGACGTCTGGAATAACGATACGCCCACTGCCCCGCTATTAATGGATGTTAATGTAGCAGGCCGAAAGGTGCCAGGTGTATTCCAGGCAACCAAACAGGCGTTCCTCTATTCATTTAATCGGGAGACTGGAGAGCCAATCTGGCCCATCGTGGAAAGACCGGTCCCACAGTCCGAAGTGCCCGGTGAACAGCTTTCTCCAACTCAGCCATTCCCGACCAAACCGGCACCCTACGATATACAAGAGCTGTCAGTAGACGGATTAATTGATTTCACGCCCGAACTGAGACAAGAAGCTCTGGATATTGTTGCGGATTANAAACTGGGAGGCTTATTTAATCCTCCAATGCAAAAGGACAATCCGGAAGGCTTAATAGGCTCGGCTTGGTGCCCAGGGGAATTAGGTGGCACGAATATTACCGGGCCACCTGCCGCTGACCCCCAAACTGGTATTATCTACACGATCTCCCGCACCAACTGCGGTTGGCGCACCATCGTGCCTGGTGAAGAACGCGACCTCTTGCTAGAGCGCCCGACCGGCCTCACGATCGCAGAATTCGCGGTAGGAATGGGTACTCCGAACGGAGTACGCGGGCCACGTGGACTGCCTCTTGAGAAACCACCCTACAGTCGCATTACAGCAATTGATCTCAATACCGGTGATCATCTATGGTGGATTCCAAATGGTGGCACGCCAAGGTTTATCCAGAACCATCCCGCGCTACAAGGCCTTGATATTCCTCCAACAGGAAACATAAATCATTCTGCATTAATGATAACGCCTACTATGCTGCTGCACACGGCAATCGGCGATGACGGAGAAACGCCATACTTGTTTTCTGTAAATAAATCGACTGGCGAACGCATGGGCAGTGTGGAATCACCTGGGTTGGGAATGTACGGTATGATGTCCTACATGCACGATGGCAGACAGCGCATTGTATTACAGACACCGGGCCAACTGGCAGCCTTCAGCCTTCCCACAGAAGAGAACTGATAGGAAATAGTTTTAAATGAATGGGTGGGTCAATTCTTCACTAATAAGCCAGAGTTGTTCAGCCGCTTCTTTTGTGGCAAATGGTGCCGCTGAGCCCAGTTTTCGATCGAAATAGTAATCTCCATTCGGATTTCTAGCAGTGTCGTCCTCTGAGCTGGCCAGCCAGACAAATGTCTCTGCACCTTTCTCTACATTCCACATAAATGGATACAAAACAAAACTCAGCAGGACCGCCACCAACCCTCCCTTGCGCCAAATTGGTGTTCTCACCGCACCTGGATGAAATGAACTGGAGACGATATTCTTGTCTCCATAGCGCAACTGTAGTTCGCGGGCGGTTAAAAGGTTCATCAACTTAGAGCGCCCATAGGCCTTGAGCGTGGTGTANCCATGTTCAAGGTTTAGATCATCAAAATCCAAAGGACTGTTCGTATGGCCATAAGAACTGGTAAAAANAACACGCGCCGAGTGAATCTCGCCTGCCCGCTCCAGTGCCGGCAACAATTTTTGGGTTAACANAAACCCCGCAAGGTGATTTACAGCAAATGTAGTTTCAAATCCTTCTGCAGTTATTCGGCGTGTTCCATTCGCTCCACCAGCGTTGTTACAAAGCACGTCAATTCTCGGGTATTTTTCTAAAATCTCTTTCGCAACCCTGCTAACACTTGCAAGGGAACTAAAATCTGAGATAAACAGTTCCAAGCCNTCGTTATTGGTTTTACTACGAATTTTATCCAACGCCTCCGATCCCAGGTCGATGTTACGACAAACCATGACGACCCTTGCCCCGCGGCTGGCAAAATTGCTTACCGCTGAAAAACCAATTCCGCTATTGGCTCCAGTAACCACGTATACCTTACCGATTAGATCTTTAGTTATTTCAGAAGTCATTAATGATTATTTTTTCAATTAATCGATTGTTATGGAGTTAATCGGAAACTATAAACTATTTTCACCGTTATGCAGACAGTAAGAATGATTCTTGTACAATACNTAACAATTCATACAAACGGATCTATTGAAACGCTCTTTTAGCCCATGAGTCAAAAACCTATCAGCCGATTTNCTGTGCCAAAACTAGAAACTCTTCATGAAGATATCCGTGAACGTATTACCGCTGTTCAGGAAAAAGTAGGTTTCATTCCAAATGTCTTTCTTGTCCTAGCTCATCGACCAGACGAATTTAGAGCATTCTTCGCCTACCACGATGCTCTGATGGAGCGAGAAAGTGGTTTGAGCCTTAGTGAACGCGAAATGATAGTGGTGGCAACTTCAGGCAAGAACCAGTGTTTATACTGTGTTGTCGCTCACGGGGCTGTTCTGCGTATCCGGGAAAAGAATCCGCTTCTAGCGGATCAGGTTGCGATTAATTATCGCAAAGCGGAAATCACGCCTCGCCAGATGGCCATGCTGGACTTCGCTGTAAAAGTGTCGCAGAAATCCCACGACATAAATGAAGCTGACTTCAATATCTTGAAAGATCATGGATTTAGTGAAGATGATATGTGGGATATCGGGGCGATCGCTGGTCTTTTTGCTCTGTCCAATCGCCTGGCCAATATGTCTGGTATGTACCCCAACGATGAATTCTATATGATGGGACGAAAATAAACTGCGCAAGAAAAGTACTGCTATTTTGTATTTTAAATCTACTAGGGGTCCTGCCATTTATCTCTAAGAGACTCACGATCAAGGCTAAGCCCCCCCAGATAGACTTCTAAGATGGTGCGCGTGTTTCGAATATCCTCTAGTGGATTCTTCTCGAGTACAACAAAATCAGCCCGAAATCCTGGCTGCAATAACCCCGCGTCGTCCAATTGCAGATGAAATGCAGCCTTACTCGTGCCCGCCATTAACGCCTCCATTGTAGTCATACCCAAGCGGACGTAGATTTCCAATTCCCTATGCCCTGTATAACCAAACGGGTGACCGGGAATAGCACCTGCATCGGTGCCAAGCACAATATCGACATTAGCTTCAAGAAGGGCATTAAAGCTGGCTAGCAGTTCCTCTTCCACGCTCGTATTCCTAGTTACCTGTAACGAACGTTGATTACTTGTAGGTGATAATTGATTTAACAGTTCACTCGACAGTATGTCAGCGAGAAAAGGATCTATGCCAATAGCTTCACGCCGCAGTTCCCCGAGACCAAGATTAGGCACTACAAAGACATCGGATCGATTGAGCTGCATAGCAATCACGGGACCTACTGGTCTACCAAGACGACCGTGTAAAAACCCATGGGCACCAGCCGCAATCAGATCGAGCATATCTTCTCCGCGCTGCTGGTGAACAAACACCTTTAAACCAAGAGAGTTGGCCTCCTCAATCACAGCGCGATAAAGCATAGGTCTCAATTTTTGTTGACTGCCACCTCTGTCGTCCACCCATAACTTAATAAACTGAAACCCTTGGGATGCCGCCTGTTTTACTGCAGCTTTTGCCGACGACGAATTTTCCAGTCCCCACAGAATTTTTGTGCCGGTAGACTTTTCGAGCGCCAGTATATGTTCCAGAAATTGGTTATTTGGTCCTTGGCCTGGGGGAGCCATACCTGCCGCAGCCAAAATTCGTGCACCAATATAGTCATTCCTATTCCAGCTTTCCTGAGTTTTCCATACCAGGTCTGCCACGTCGCTGCCAGCAGAAAACACAGTGCCAAATCCATAGTAAGCATATTGTTGTAGATTATCGATCAGGTTTTCACTGTTATAGTTTATTGAACCCCACCCAGTTCTGCCCTGGTAACCTAGATGGGCATGTGCATCAATAAAAGCCGGAACAATAGTTTTACCTTCAAGGTCGATAATGGCTGTATTTTCCGGAACTGATACACTCCTGACTGGCCCAACGTCCAATATAGCGTCGCCCTCAACAAGCATGGCGCCCCGTTCTATTACTTCACCGTCACCGGTAATAATTAATGCATTAGTGAAAAGAGAAGTCTGACCATAAAGACTTACTCCGGTTAGTGCCGCGCCAACTAACACGGGAGCGAAGAAAAAAATTATAAATCTTACCGATTTCGAAAATGTTTTATTTGCCGAATGATTCATAGTTTGCCACGATTTTCTTAATAACCTTTCTTAAATAGTAAAGCATCAGGGCGATTTATTGTTAGAAATTATTAGTATGGAAATAAATTTAGGGTTTCTCTAGTAAATTCTACCAATTACCTTTTATCTCGTCTTACTGGTACTCTTGGAGCACCAAAAGGTGAGTGCGACGACCTTGGAATATAGATGAACGCAGAATTAACTATCCCGGCCAATTTAAGCGAATCAGATGCCCTGACGCTGGCAGTTCATAATGATACTGCGTCGTTAGTAAAAAAAGCCGGCAAACTGCGAGACGAGTATCACGGCAATAACATTACTTACTCGCGCAAGGTATTCATACCCCTGACGCACCTTTGCCGAGATGTCTGTCACTACTGTACCTTTGCTAAAACACCGAAACGCATCAGCAAACCTTTTATGAGCATAGAAGAAGTTTTAAATCTGTGCCACGAAGGGCTGCAACTTGGCTGCCAAGAAGCATTATTGACTCTAGGCGAGAAACCGGAGCTGCGTTACCGGGCTGCACGNGAAACACTAGCAGATATGGGCTACACCACCACCATCGAATACGTTACAGCCGTAGCCAGTAGAATTCTTGAANAAACGGGTCTACTTCCACATATCAACGCCGGCACTCTATCGGCGAAAGAAATAACCGAATTGCGGAAAGTGAGCGCCTCAATGGGAATCATGCTGGAATCCGCTTCTCTACGCTTATGCGAAAAAGGAATGCCTCACTACGGTTCTCCTGATAAGGATCCTGCTGTTCGAATCGAAACAATGAAACTAGCCGGTGAAGCTCGTGTACCCTTCACCACAGGCATACTTATCGGTATTGGAGAAACCCGGCGCGAACGGATTGAATCACTGCTGGAAATCCGCAAATTGCATGAACGACATGGCCACATCCAGGAAGTGATTATTCAGAACTTTCGTGCCAAGCCGGATACCAAGATGTCGCAGGCACCGGAACCTGGCCTCGACGAGCTGCTATGGACTATCGCAGTGGCACGCTTGATTTTTGGGCCTCAGATGAATATCCAGGCTCCACCCAATCTTAGCCCAGGCGCACTGCCAAGACTGGTACAAGCTGGTATTAACGACTGGGGTGGCGTCTCACCTTTGACACCTGACCATGTAAATCCTGAAGCCCCATGGCCTCACCTGGACAAGTTGGCCATAGAAACAGCTGCTGCAGGTAAATTTCTCGAACAAAGAATAACCGTTTACCCCTCCTATGTGCTCGAAGCTGAGCGATGGATTGACCCTAAGGTAATACCTAGGTTGCTGAGCCTATCCGACGCCAGCGGTTTCGCCGGACGTGATAATTGGAAACCGGGGGAGCTTAAACCTGCACCCACATTAGAGCTTGAACTCATAAAATCCAAACCTTCAACTAATTCGGTATCAACAGAAATAAAAACTATTGTCGAGAAGTGTGAAGAAAATGCGGAGCTCGAAGTAAACGAAGTTGCCCGCTTATTTGAGAGCCGNGGCAACGATTTNTCTTTCGTTACCAACCGTGCAGACTCGCTTCGTAAGCAAGTCAATGGTGACACAGTTAGCTACGTGGTCAATCGAAACATCAACTACACCAATGTGTGCTACTTCAAATGCCAATTTTGCGCATTTTCTAAGGGCAAACACAGTGAAAACTTACGAGGTAAACCTTACGATATTAGTGCCGAGGAGATTGCTCGCCGCTGCCGAGAAGCATGGGATCGTGGCGCTAGCGAGGTCTGTATGCAAGGCGGAATTCATCCAGACTACACTGGCCAAACTTATTTGGATATTCTGACAACGGTAAAGCAGGCTGCTCCAGGTATCCATGTTCATGCTTTCTCCCCNNTGGAGGTATGGCAGGGAGCTGAGACTTTAGGTTTAAGTCTAGAAGCATTTCTAATTAAACTCAAAAAAGCCGGACTTAGCACATTGCCGGGTACTGCAGCTGAAATTCTGCACGATGAGGTGCGGGCCAAGATTTGTCCCGACAAACTCAGTACCAGAGAATGGATCGAGGTAATGGAAACTGCACACCGGGTTGGTTTCAATACAACTGCTACAATCATGTATGGCCATGTGGAACGTCCACACCATTGGGCGAGCCATCTTCTAGAAGTGAAAGCGTTGCAACAGCGGACCAAAGGATTTACCGAGTTCGTGCCGTTGCCCTACGTACACATGGAAGCACCGATGTTTCTCAAGGGTAAATCTCGAAGTGGCCCCACATTCAGGGAAGCAATCCTCATGCACTCGGTATCCAGACTGGTGTTTCATGGCTTGATACCCAACATCCAGACTTCCTGGGTTAAAATGGGTGAGAAAGGCGTAATCGCTTGCCTGCAGGCCGGAGCCAATGATCTAGGCGGAACCCTCATGAATGAAAGTATTACTCGAGCCGCTGGCGCTAATTATGGACAGGAATGGCCACCGGCAATGATCGAACAAACCGTCAGAAGTATCTCTCGCTCTCCTCGGATGCGAACCACTCTCTATCAAGACGCACCAGATCCAAGGCGCAAACTGGCCTTTAATGCAGTTAAACTCAAAGAAATTGAAAATAACAGTGCCGGTAAACTGCAACGGAGCAAGAGGCTGGGAAACCTGGCTCATGTGAGTTGACAACAATTAATAACTTGTTGACTCATAATTTTGAATTGTATAGCGCTTGGTATTCAATCTTAATTCTGACGCAGAATTCACTCTGCATAGGCAAGAATGGAAATGCCTATCTTAGGGATAGCTACGTAGTAAGGATATTTTAAGTAATGAAAATAGTAGTAACCGGAGCCAACAGCAGTGTTGGCCAGAACCTACTTAGGCATTGCGCCAACACAATTGATATCGAAGTCATTGCTGGAGTCAGATCAGAACGCGCGTTTTCTGTTCTTCCCAATTCATCCGCAATCGCACCCCGGGTAATCTGTTATGGCGATCCAAGCGACCTTACCGAGGCATTGAAAGGCTCCAACTGTATCGTCCACCTTGCCGGTATTCTGATTGAATCAAAACATACAAATTACGCTGACGCGAATATAGCTGCAACCGAAGCTGTGGTGCAAGCTGCAAATCAGGCTGGAATCCAACACTTAGTTTTCATAAGTGTAATAGGAGCTCAAACGAACTCCCGAAATGCATATTTGCGCTCCAAGGGCACCGCAGAAAAACTCGTCGCCGAGTCTGGAATATCGGCGACCATCATCAGGACTCCCATTTTGCTAGGGCCCGGAACAGCCGGGGCAAATTCCCTATTATCCCTAAGCAACCGCTCCAAAGTTAAAATTCTCGGTGGCGGCGCTCACTCCCTGCGACCATTGGATACAGATGACCTGAGTAACGCCATTCTCAACGTTTGCCGTGAACGGCCCGAAGGTGTCAGTATTCATGAACTGGTTGGTCCGGAAGCCGTAACCTATCGTGACCTTATTGCCAAGGCCGCGAACATGCAAAATAAATCTATAGGGGTTGGCTCGGTTCCCGTCGTCTTAGCAAAATTTGGCGCCATGGTAATGAGCACCTTTAAAGATGGTGGTATCACACCGACAGTAATCGACGTTATTACGATGGATGAAAATGTAAAATTTAATGCCGATCGGGCACTCAGTATCCAATTAACCCCTCTGCAAACCACGCTGAAAAAAATAATCGGAAACAAACTTATATGACTGAACACAACGAAATGGAAGAACTAGACCAAACATCCAGCCCCGAACGCGAAGACCCGGCAGATAGCCCAAAAAAACCAAATCCGATAGGTAGGATAATCTTTCTTATCATTACGGCGGGTTGCTTCGTCTATCTTTATTATCGGCTGAATGGAGCGGCTATCAGGGAAGGACTTTCGTTGACAGAATACATGGCTCAGGTATTCGCCAATGTAAATTGGATACCCTGGTTAGTGCTAATGATGGGTTATTCGCTGTTTTACTTTTTAATCGATACGCTGGTAGTAACAAAGTCACTGAATTGGTTTCTGGCTGAAATCAAGTACAAGGACATCCTGCCCATTCGTGCCTGTGCTTACATCATTTCCGTTTTCAACGAACAAATCGGCAAGGGAGCTATGGCATATTACTTAAATAAGCGGGATCAAATTCCGGGGTGGGAAGTAGGTTCAGTCATGCTGTTCATTATGTTCTGTGAAATCTTCTACCTGCTTGTTTGGGCTTCGATCGGCTTCCTCTTCTCGAGCACAGGGTTGCCGGATGTTTTCCAGCTTATTCCCTATATCGCCGCCAGTTCAGCTATTTTCTTTTTAGTCTGGTTGTTCTATTTTAATGGCACGTTATTGCCAAACAATAAGTTAAGAGATAAACGTGTTCTGCTTGCGTTCCGACTCGCCAAAGTGTGGCACTATTTCATGTTTTTCTTGCTGCGCTCGCCAGCGTTACTGGCTGCGGTTGTTGTCTATACAACCGCCCTGAATCTTTTTGGCGTCGATGCTTCCTTCCTGGAGTTATTGCCTTATCTTCCGGTTATCTTCTTCGCTGCGGCGGTACCCACACCTATGCGGGCAGCGGCAATTACGTTTTGGGTAATACTATTTCCGGAGAATGAAGGTCAGATGGCAGCTTTTGGTTTCGTGCAACACAACTTTTTCATCCTGTTCAACGCCATTATCGGTTTGATTTTCTGGCGCCGCGCTCGCCGAGAACTGTTCGCCGACTGATGGCCAACTTGCTTACGGGTATCCGACTCCTGCTGGTTGTGCCGGTGGCTTGGGCGCTTGCGTTTCCGAACTTCATGTCAGCCCCGTTGTTACTTGTTCTTATTGCTGTGGGCATCCTGACCGATTATTTCGACGGCATAGTGGCGCGCGCTACCAACATGGCCTCAGCAAAAGGCCAGCTGTTCGACCATTGCACTGATTTCTTTTTCGTCGCAGTGGGGCTAACCGGCGCTGCCAATACAGGACTTGTTAGCCCTATCCTTCCTTTACTTATTACGATCGCATTTTCACAATATGTACTCGATTCTTATTTTCTATTTAATCAGAAACAGCTACGCATGAGTTTTCTCGGAAGATGGAATGGCATTTTCTATTTTTTACCATTGATTATGATTTCGGTTTCCAGACTAGAATCAGTANCTGAACTCCAAGAAAATATTGAATCGATTNTAACTCTCGTGAACTACTTACTTATAGTCTCTACGGTTGCATCGATAATTGACCGCGGACTGGCCCCACTGCGCGAATAGAATAACAAAAGCTTAATTTCGCTTATTGAAGTATACAATTGGGGCGTGCACTATAACGGGCGCTTTATCTAGCGATATCTGAGAGTAAGCCCTCAGATACAATTGCCGTAGCTATAAAAATCCGGAGACATTGCTGTGACATTTTCTACACGAACTGCCATTCACTTCCTTAGCCTGTTGAGTTTTCCAGTATTAGCCCAAGTCCCCCAAACCCTAGTACCGATCGATGAATCAGTGGCAGAAGTCTTTCAACAGATAGCCAGCGACGAAAGGGTACGTTCTTTACTGCAGTTAATTGAAGCAAGGGAACCGGACAATGTAAGAGAACAATTCCGGATTACCGAAATACCCGCTCCGCCATTTCAAGAAGAACGACGAGCCGTCTACTATCTCGAACAGATGCGGACCCGAGGCTTGAGCGATGCCTACATTGATACGGAAGGCAATGCTATCGGCATTCGTAAAGGCACCGGTAATGGGCCCACTTTGCTTATTGCAGCCCACCTAGATACTGTTTTTCCCGAAGATGTGGACACCACAGTTGAGTTAAGAGGCGGTCGCTACTATGCACCTGGCATTGGTGATGATACCCGAGGCCTGGCAGTTTTATTATCCATTATCGAAGTACTCAACGAGAGTGGCATTGAAACCGTGGGCGACATTATCTTCAGCGGCAATGTTGGCGAAGAGGGTCGCGGTGATCTGCGGGGAATCAAAGCCATCTTCCGGGATTATCCAGAAATTGATGGGTTTATTTCAATCGACGGTGTGCAGCTCCGACGAATAACTACAGGCGCTACCGGTAGCAGGCGGTTTGAATTTCATTTCAAAGGCCCTGGCGGACATTCATTCGGCGCTTTTGGATTGCCTAGTGCAATCCATGCGATGGGGAGGGCTATTGCCAAAATATCCCAATTGGAAACCCTGCCTTTCCCCAAGACCACCTTTACTGTCGGTACAGTGGAGGGTGGCACCTCTGTAAATTCCATCGCTGCAGACGCAACCTTCGCAATTGATATGCGCTCCAATGATCGTGGACAACTTGCTAAGCTGGAAGAACGCACTAAAGCAGCTGCGCTAGAGGCCGTAGCTGAGGAAAAAGCCCGCTGGAATAATGGTCAAGTGACCGTAGAATTCAATTTGATCGGTGATCGACCGGTTGGGCGTACTCCTACAGAAAGCTCGATTGTGCAGGTAGCTGCGCTCGCCTTCGATAAAATCGGTATTGAACTGCAGGAACTGGGCATCTCAAGTACAGATTCAAACGTGCCAATGTCGTTAGGCATTCCCGCCATTACAATTGCCGGTGGAGGCAACGGTGGTGGCTCCCATTCTCCCAACGAATGGTTCGTCCCAATAAACTCCCACAAAGGGCCTCAGGTCTCGTTGTTAATCCTATTAACACTGGTCGGTATAGATGAGTTGAGTTCCCCGTTGTTAGAGGATCGTGATCACTAATCCGTCAGCAAAAAAAGGGTATTCTGGAGCTAGTCGGAGAGACTCGCTTGTAAGCGCTCGCTCGCTACTAAGTAGTCTTGCATAAAATCATAGACGATGGCCTTTGCCGACTGGGTACTACTCATCAGGCCAACACCCTGACCTACCCAAGAAGTCGAGAGTTGGCGAGCACCTTCGTGCCCTATTTCCGCCAACTTCGTTACCTTGGCCAATGGATTCTCGGTAACTTGAGATTGTAAGGGCATTGACAGTGGTTTGGGGGCAGTATTGGATTCCCAAGCATCGGTCCAGGGTGAACGAAGTTGGCGCGAATGTTTGCCAGTGCGAGAACGTGAACGCACGGTTTCCCGTGAGGATGCGCGCAGCATCTTTTCTTTTAACACAGGTGGGGTATCAGATTCTGCACAAGTAAGCCAAACCGAACCGGTCCAGACTCCTGCAGCCCCCATAGCCATGCATGCCGCCATTTGTCGACCCGTAACGATGCCCCCAGCAGCAACCACAGGTACCCCAGAGTCTTTTAGGACGCTGGATACTTCCGGAATAAGTACGAGCGTGGAAACATCGCCACAATGGCCTCCGGCTTCGGTTCCTGAAGCCACCACTATATTGACGCCTGCCTCTACTTGTTTAATGGCATGTTCACGAGTACCAATCAAGGCAGCAGTGGCGACGCCTTTCTCTTTGCCCATGTCGATCATATAGGCTGGAGGCACACCCAGAGCATTGGCTATTAACTTTATCGGGTGGTCGAAAGCCACATCGATAATACTTGTTGCCCTATTTTTGGTGAGAAATGAATCACTTTCATACTGGTTCGCGTAGACATCGGAGGAATCAATATCGTGTCTTTCCAGAATACCACTGGCAAAATCAAAGTATTCCTGTGGTACCCGATTCTTGAGATCTTCAGCGGCCCCGTTCTCTTCCGCTACGGCCATACTAGTTGGCGCAATCAAGTCGACACCATACGGTTTTCCATCGATATGCCCGTCGATCCAACTCAGTTCCGCCTCAAGGGTGCTAGCGTTATATCGTGCGGCACCCAGCACGCCAAAGCCTCCTGCCTTGGACACCTCAACAACCACATCGCGACAATGACTGAACGCTATCAAGGGGAATTCGATATCAAGCAGGTCACAGATTAGTGAGTTCACCTACACTCCTTTTTGGACAATAAATCAGGACTCCAACCTATACGCCTATACGGCCAGTCGCTTTTCTATGATGTTGCTGTCAACATGAACAGCAAAGCACCGCCTGAAGCTAAGAAA
>JGI24816J26688_1000025_pt1 | contig 28103 bp, 27 predicted proteins | sample METZYME_3_250m_FD_26688 | JGI IMG/M metagenome (IMG submission 26688)
AGGGAACTTGTGAAGCAGTGAGGTCATGTACCAAGAGAAGCGTTCTCCTTGCCAGACACGGCGTAAGCAATTTGTAGAATAGGAATTCAGCAAGTCTTCGGATCCACTTCGGTACCAGTCTGACAGAGCTTGGCTCAAAAAACGGATATCGGAAATAGCTAAATTCATGCCCTTAGCGCCAGTTGGAGGCACAATATGAGTGGCATCCCCGGCCAGATACAGACGACCGTGGCGCATGGTTTCGCACACAAAACTGCGCATGGGTGTAATGCCTTTTTCGAGTATTTTGCCTTCTACTAGTCTCCAATCAGGTACTGTTTCAAGACGCGTGTGCAGTTCTTGCCAAATCCTGTCGTTGGACCAATCCTCGATAACATCATCTGGAGGGCATTGGATGTAGTTTCGGGTAATTGCAGGCGAACGCATACTGTGGAGAGCGAACCCGCTCACACTGTTGGAGTAAATCAATTCGTCCGAAGAAGGTGGAGCTTGAACCAGGACTCCTAACCAAGCAAAGGGATAAGTATGATTGAAGCTGGAAATTACATTTTTCGGGATCGTTTTACGACTGATGCCATGGAAGCCGTCGCACCCGATAATGAAATCACAGTTAAGTTTGTGGTTCTCGCCAGCTAGTAAGTACTCAATGAAAGGCTGCTCACTCAGCTGATCGTGAATGCTTACCTTATCGACTTCGAAAGAAATCTGGCCACCGGCTGTCAGCCTCGCAGCGATGATGTCTTTTACAACTTCCTGCTGGCCGTATACGGTTATCCCTTTGCCATCTGTCAGTTCATCGAAGTTTATGCGATGAGAGCGGCTACCAAAACGAATCTCGAAGCCGTGATGTTGCATGCCTTCCGTCTGCAATCGTTCGCCGAGCCCAACTTCGCTTAACAGGGTTACTGAGGCTTGCTCAAGCACTCCCGCCCGCACACGGCTTTCTACGTAGTCTTTGCTATGTTTTTCCAGTACTACTGATTCAATGCCATGGAGGTGCAAAACATGGGAGAGAAGCAGCCCGGCCGGGCCGGCACCAATTATGCCAACTTGAGTCTGCACTATTCTGGATTTCTTCTTATTGTTTTAAAGGGTTACCCCGGCATTGCCGCGGAATTAACTGTCTTGTTGCTGTAAAGTCTGATTATGGCAACACTCATCANTTTTTTACACAGTNAAAGTGATATCCCTTTACTGTTAGCTTCTAGCGAACTGTAAATCTGTTGCGACGACTGCGCTACAAGTTCTGAACGATAGATTTGCTGAGGAGCCGACGATTGGGTGGAATCGTGTCATACTCTGGTTGTAAAGGATTTAGATGATTGTTTGTTGGTAACTGAAATGCCTGATTTCTATCTATCTGGTAAGCTTGCAGAACCTACGACGTAGCAAGCAAAACTATGAAGAGGCGAGCAGATAAGCGAATGCCGTTAGTAGTAACTAAGATTGATCGGTCGGCGCAGCAATTCGCCGATGCTCTAGCGAATTATGGTGTTGCTACGGTACACGAAGCGCAAGGCCGCAAGGGCCTGCTCGATGCAAAGCTAAGACCGATCTATCGACCAGNATCGATTGCGGGAACAGCAATCACCTGCGAGGTTGCNCCNGGCGATAACTGGATGATTCACGTTGCTGTCGAGCAATGTCAGGAAGGCGACGTACTCGTCGTGTCTCCGACAAGTCCATGCGATGACGGTTATTTTGGGGACCTGTTGGCAACTTCCCTGAAGGCTCGAGGTGTCAGGGGGCTGGTTATCGAGGCTGGAGTTCGAGATATCGCTNCTCTAACTNAGATGCAGTTNCCGGTTTGGTCGGCGGGGGTACATGCTCAGGGTACTGTCAAAGAGACAGTAGCCAATGTGAATACAAATATTATCTGCGCCAGTCAACGAATTAGCCCCGGCGACCTTGTTGTTGCAGATGACGATGGCGTGGTTATNATTCGTAAAGATGAAGCTGAAACTGTTCTCGAAAAGGCCAGGCAACGAGTAGCCAGCGAGGAAGAGAAGCGCGCGCGATTTGAAGCCGGTGATCTGGGTCTCGACGTATATGATATGCGTGAGCGACTGGCCAAGAAGGGCCTGCGCTACGTAGAGTCCGAGTCAGACGATTGATCGATGCAAATTGCGATTCCTACAACCGTCATGCGCGGTGGCACATCAAAGGGGCTTTACTTTCTTCGCGATGACTTGCCAAGTGAGGTAGAGCACCGGGATCGCGTTTTGCTCGCTGCGATGGGTTCCCCTGACATCCGACAGATTAATGGCATGGGTGGGGCCCACCCACTGACAAGTAAGGTAGCAGTCATGTCGCTGTCAGATGACGATGCTGCGGACATCGACTACCTGTTCCTGCAGGTTGTTGTCGACAAGAAGCAAGTCACCGATGGCCAAAACTGTGGAAACATCCTCGCTGGCGTGGGGCCGTTTGCGGTCGAACGAGGACTGGTTGAAGCACAAGATGGTGTGACGACCATACGAATCCGCATGCTCAATTCGGGAGGCATCGCTGTTGCCCAGATTGACACACCGGGTGGACAGGTGACTTACGCGGGCGACGCGGGCATTGACGGCGTGCCCGGAACCGCTGCACCGATCATGATCGACTTTGCAGACGTCGCCGGTACTAACTGCGGCGCGCTCTTGCCCACGGGAAATGTTGCAGACGAAGTTGATGGGGTAGAGGCGACGGCTATCGACAACGGCATGCCGGTCGTGATGCTGCGAGCACAAGACCTCGGAAAGACCGGCTATGAATCCCCGAGCGAGCTGGAGGCGGATGCTGAGTTAAAGGATCGCGTTGAATCAATCCGCTTGCTGGCCGGACCGATGATGAACCTGGGCGATGTCGCAGACAAAACCGTACCCAAGATAAGCCTCATTGCGCCGGCGCAGCATGGCGGCATCGTTTCCACGCGGACCTTCATCCCGCACCGGGTACACGAGGCGATCGGCGTTCTTGGTGCAGTTAGCGTAGCGGCAGGGTGCTGTATCCCGGGCAGTGTAGCTGATGGGGTTACGGCCATCGTCGACGGCGGGCGGCTCGACGTGGAGCATCCAACGGGACGGTTCACTGTCGATATCGACATCGCACGAGAGCGCGGGGACTACCGTGTGACTCGCTCCGCACTGCTGCGCACGGCACGCAAACTCATGGACGGCAACGTCTACGTGTCGGAAGGGTTGACAACATGCTGATCATCGACTGTCATGGTCACTACACAACGGCCCCGGACGGGCACCAGGCGTTTCGCAAGGCGCAGCTTGCAAGGCTCGAAGATCCGTCACTGCCGTTGCCTGTCCCGGCTGATATCAGTGATGACGAGATTCGCGATAGCGTCGAGCAGAACCAGCTCAAATTGCTTAAGGAGCGTGGCGCCGACCTTACGATTTTCTCACCGCGCGCATCGGCTATGGCGCATCACATCGGTGATGTAGACACCGCGATGGACTGGGCTCGGGCGAACAATGACCTGATCAAGCGCGTCGTCGAATTGTATCCATGAACTTTGTTGGTGGTGCGCAGCTGCCGCAGGTGGCCGGTGAGTCGCTAGATGGGCCAATTGAAGAACTGGAGCGTGCCGTCAACGAACTCGGCTTCGTCAGTTGTAACCTGACACCCGATCCATCAGGTGGACACTGGACGTCGCCTCCGTTGACGGATCGTTACTGGTATCCCATTTACGAGAAGCTCGCCGAGCTTGACGTTCCCGCGATGATCCATGTGTCGGCAAGCTGCAACCCGTGCTTCCATGCAACCGGTGCGCATTACATCAATGCCGACACGACGGCCTTCATGCAGCTCGTTCAGGGTGACCTGTTCGCCGACTTCCCGGACCTGAGATTGATCATTCCGCATGGGGGGGGCGCCGTTCCCTACCACTGGGGACGTTACCGCGGGCTGGCAGACATGATGAAGCAACCCGATCTGTCGGGGCACGTCATGAAGAACGTATTCTTTGATACTTGCGTGTATCATCAGCCGGGCATCAACCTGTTATTCGAGGTCATTGAGATCGACAACATTCTGTTTGCGTCAGAGATGGTTGGCGCAGTGCGTGGCATCGATCCGCAGACTGGCCACTACTTCGACGACACCAAGCGTTATGTCGACCACCTCGACCTCAGCGATGAAGACCAGCGCAAAGTATTCGAACTCAACGCGCGGCGCATCTACCCGCGACTCGGCGCGCACCTTGAGGCACAAGGCCGATGAGCGAGGCTGTTTTCCAGATGGACAACGGATGGCTCGAGTTTCACTCGGACCCGTCAGTGCCTGATTTTAAGGTGCCGGCCGGCGCCATCGACGCGCATTGCCACGTGTTCGGACCAGGTGACGTATTCCCGTATGCGCCAACCCGAAAATATACCCCGTGCGACGCATCGAAGGATCAGTTATTCGCTTTGCGGGACCACCTAGGGTTCGAGCGCAACATCATCGTGCAGGCAACCTGCCATGGCGCAGACAATAGCGCTCTCGTGGATGCGATTGTGCATTCGAATGGCAAGGCGCGCGGCATCGCAACCGTGTCACCTGCCGTTAGCGACGACGAACTACGTAAGCTTGATTCTGCAGGTGTTCGTGGCGTGCGATTTAGCTTTGTCAAGCGACTCGTTGACGTGCTACCGCACGACACTCTGATCGAAGTCGCTGAACGGATCCAGCCACTCGGGTGGCATCTCGTTATCTACGTCGAGTCGCAGGACCTTCGCGATTTGTCCGAATTTTTCGCCTCGCTGCCGGGCACGATGGTGTTCGATCACATGGCTCGGCCTGATGTCACGCAGGCTGTCAACGGTAAGGCGTTCGATCAATTCATAAGGCTGCTGGCTGATAACGAGAATATGTGGACCAAAGTCAGCTGTCCAGATCGATTAAGCCTGAACGGACCGCCCTGGTATGACGATGTTGTACCGTTCGCGAAACACGTCGTCGAAAGTTTTCCCGATCGCACACTGTGGGGCACCGACTGGCCACACCCGAATATGACTTCGCACATACCCGACGACGGCAAGCTTGTGGATTTCATATCCAGGATTGCCACGAGCGACGAGTTGCAACGTAAATTGCTTGTCGATAATCCGATGCGGCTTTACTGGCCCGAGGAGTTCAATAATGGCCCTTGACAAACCGTATGCGGACATCCCCGGGACCACTATTTTTGACGCCGATCAGGCGCGCATGGGTTATCACCTCAACCAGTTCTGCATGTCCCTCATGAAGGCTGAGTGTCGCGAGCAATTCAAATCTGATGAGCGTGGGTACCTCGATGGGTGGCCAATGACAGAAGACCAAAAGCAGGCCGTTTTGGACCGTGACTACAACCGAATGATTGAGCTCGGGGGCAATGTTTATTTTCTCTCCAAAATCTTCTTTTCAGATGGGCAGTCATTCGAACAGGCTGCTGCGGCTATGACAGGTGTCACACGTGAGGAGTACCGGAAGATGATGTTGAGCGGAGGGCGTAGCCCCGAAGGTAACCGTTACAAGAGGAAGCAATAGATGGCCAGGATCACTGCAGGTGTTGCAAGTTCACACGTTCCGGCGATCGGTGTGGCTGTCGACCTCGGAAAAACGCAGGATGAATACTGGTCGTCTTTGTTCAGGGGCTACGAATTCACCAAGCAGTGGATCGCGGAAGAGAAACCCGATGTCGTTCTTCTTGTGTACAACGACCATGCTTCAGCATTCGGTTTGGATATGATTCCGACGTTTGCCATCGGCTGCGGCGAAAGTTTCAAACCGGCCGACGAAGGCTGGGGCGCTCGCCAAGTGCCCGAGGTTCAGGGCTGCCCAGATCTAGCCTGGCACATTATGCAGTCTGTTATTCAGGACGACTTCGATCTGACAGTTATCAACGAGATGGAAGTCGACCACGGTCTGACTGTCCCATTGTCGTTGATGTTCGGGCAGCCGGAAGCTTGGCCGTGCAAGGTCATCCCGTTGGCTGTCAATGTGGTTGTGTATCCACCGCCATCCGGCCAGCGTTGTTACAACCTGGGCAAGGCGCTGCGCCGCGCGGTCGACAGTTTTGATGAGGACTTCAATGTTCAGATCTGGGGCACCGGCGGTATGAGCCACCAACTTCAGGGCCCTCGTGCGGGATTGATCAACAAAAAATGGGACAAGGAATTCCTTGATCGACTCGTCAATGAACCTGATGAGTTGGCAACGATGCCACATATCGACTACTTACGAGAAGCGGGGTCAGAAGGTGTTGAGCTCGTTATGTGGTTGATCATGCGCGGCGCACTTAATCGCAATGTCAAAGAGCTGCACCGCTTTTATCATGTACCGGCGTCTAATACGGCAGTCGGACACCTGATTCTCGAAAACACTCTCTAAATGGAGCCTCACATGAAAGTAGTTTTGGCAGGCGCAGGAGCATTCGGAAAGAAACACCTGGACGGCATCAGAAAAATTGATGGAGTCGAGTGCGTCTCCGTGGTTGGCAGACGCCTGGAGCCAACCCAGGAAATCGCTGGGGAGTACGGAATTCCACATGTATGTACCGACCTTGCAGAAGGGCTGGCTCAGCCTGGAGTCGGCGCAGCCATACTGTGTACACCCACTCAAATGCATGCCAAACAGGCCATTCAGTGCATGGATGCCGGGAAACATGTGCAGGTCGAGATTCCGTTAGCCGATTCTCTTGCTGACGCTGAAGCGGTATTGGCAAAACAAGAAGAAACCGGGCTTGTTGCAATGTGTGGCCACACACGTCGCTTCAACCCGTCGCACCAATGGGTTCATAACAAGATTGTGGTAGGTGAGCTGAACATCCAGCAGATGGATGTGCAGACGTACTTTTTCCGTCGCAAAAACATAAATGCTGCTGGTGAACCCAGATCCTGGACGGACCATCTGTTGTGGCATCATGCGGCGCATACAGTTGATCTATTTGCCTATCAGGCAGGTGAGCGGATCGTGCAGGTCAACGGAATCGAAGGGCCACATCACCCGGAACTGGGTATCGCGATGGATATGTCGATCCAAATGAAAACCGAAAGCGGAAAGATCTGCACATTATCCTTGTCTTTCAATAACGATGGACCGCTTGGCACATTCTTCCGCTACATCTGTGACAACGGCAGCTACATTGCGCGGTACGATGATCTTGTCGACGGTCACGAAAATGCGATTGACGTGTCCGGCGTGGATGTTTCGATGAACGGCATCGAACTGCAGGACCGAGAGTTCTTTGCGGCAATTGCGAAAGGGCGCGAACCTAACTCGTCTGTTGCCCAAGTTCTGGATTGTTACCGCATACTTCACGAGGTGGAGCAGCAGTTCGTCGGGTAGCTCAGTAGCTGCCACCAATGATTTTGATCGAGATTTTCAGGAGTTGCTAACCCCTTCTTCCATTTAGTGGAAACTAGGTAGGGCAATTCTGGAAAACTAAAGCGAATTAAATTGATAATGTAATCAAGGGAACTTGTGAAAATTGTTTATAAATTGATTATTGCTTTTGTAGCTGTATCGATTTTTTATGTAAGTTTGTACAATTACATTGCTAATGCAATCAAGGGGGCTTGTGAAAATTGTTTATAAATTGATTATTGCTTTTGTAGCTATATCGATTTTTTATGTAAGTTTGTACTTCGCTGCTTCGGAACTAGGTGGTGAAGTCGTACAATTGATAAGGAATGATTCAGAAGGAAGCACAACAAGTATCAGAGTATGGATTGTAGACGCTCGTGACCAGGCTTGGATTGAACATGGCGACACAAACTCCTTTTGGATAAAACGATTAAGTAGTGAGCCAGAAGTTTCACTTATACGCGGTGGAGCCGAAATAAAATATACAGCAATAACAGATATCGGTTCTCACGAGATATACCATGACCTCAGAAGAGAAAAGTATGGTATTGCCGATAGAATAATTGAGCTTCTGTCTTTCGGCGCGGCTCATAGGAACAACTGCACAGGTATCCCTGTTCGATTGGATCCAGTGTGAACAAGAAATTTAGTTTGCAATGGTTTGGCTTAAATTGGTAATCGTCCAATGTTGGCTCTTCCACTAAAGGTTTATCGCGATGACCCAGCTCGAACTCGCTGATCTGCAATCCGCTGACATGGTTCCAGACCTGACACAATACGGAATTGTTGATGCCAGCGAAATCGTCTATAACCCTAGTTATGAGTTCCTCTACGAAGAGGAAATGAACCTCGGACAGGAGGGCTTCGAACGCGGTAAATTGACAGAATCCGGTGCCGTGGCGGTAGACACCGGCATATTTACTGGCCGGTCTCCTAAAGACAAGTATCTGGTGCGTGACGACACGACCCGCAACACCGTTTGGTGGTCCGATCAGGGCAAGAACGATAACAAACCAATCAGTAAGGAAATCTGGGGGAACCTTAAGAGCTTGGTCACAAATCGGCTCAGTGGTCAGCGCTTGTATGTAATGGATACGATCTGCGGAGCCAACGAAGACAGTCACCTGAACGTACGCTTCATCATGGAAGTGGCCTGGCAAGCACATTTTGTGAAAAACATGTTCATCCGGCCCTCCGAGGAGCAACTGATCGACTTCGAACCGGACTTTGTCGTAATGAATGGCGCCAAATGCACGAATCCCAACTGGGAAGAGCAGGGATTGAACTCGGAAAATTTCGTTGCGTTCAACCTGACGGAAAAAATGCAGCTCATTGGGGGGACCTGGTATGGGGGCGAGATGAAGAAAGGGATTTTCTCGATAATGAACTATCTGTTACCGCTACAGGGCATGGCATCGATGCACTGCTCCGCCAACATAGGACACAACGGCAGCACAGCGATATTCTTCGGCCTGTCGGGCACTGGCAAAACAACCCTCTCTACTGACCCGGAACGCGCGTTAATTGGTGACGATGAACATGGCTGGGATGACGATGGTGTGTTCAACTTCGAAGGTGGCTGCTACGCCAAGACCATCAAATTGAGCAAGGAAAGCGAACCGGATATTTATAACGCCATCCGGCGCGATGCGCTGCTAGAGAACGTCACTGTCGATAAAGAGGGAAAAATCGACTACGACGACGGCTCTAAGACAGAAAACACTCGAGTGTCTTACCCGATCTATCACATTGACAATATCGTCACACCGGTCTCCAAGGGTGGGCATGCCAGGCAAGTGGTATTCCTCACTGCTGATGCCTTCGGCGTGTTACCTCCAGTGTCGAAACTCAACAGCGCGCAGACAAAATATCATTTTCTATCGGGCTTCACCGCGAAGCTGGCAGGTACCGAAAGGGGTGTTACCGAACCAACTCCTACCTTCTCGGCCTGTTTCGGAGCCGCATTCCTGTCACTGCATCCAACCAGCTACGCTCAGGTACTGGCCAAACGTATGGAAGCGGCCGGATCGATGGCGTACCTGGTTAATACTGGCTGGAATGGAACTGGCAAGCGCATCTCCATCGAAGCGACCCGCGCCATCATCCGCAGCATTCTGAATGGCAGCATCGACGAAGCGAAAACTATTACCCTTCCTTACTTCAATCTCGCGGTACCCGTAAGCGTGGAAGGGGCCGACGATAGGATCCTCGATCCGCGCAATACTTACGCAGATCCTGCTGAGTGGAATACAAAAGCCAGCGAACTGGCGGGATTGTTTATCGCCAATTTTGAAAAATTTACTGATAATGAAGAAGGGCAGGCATTGGTGGCGGCGGGACCTAGTATAGAAATTAGAGCTTAATGAAGAGAGGCAGGCGTAATTATCCTCTCCTTCTGTTGTTTATGTTGCAGGGCCTAGCCAAAGCAGAACTTCCGAAACCGTTAATCCTACAAAAGAACCTATCATGGATCCTATCAGGGCCATGATGATCGCGACTGGCACAAGCTCTCGGCCATAAGCTGCTCCAACTACTGCTGCGGACGGAGCACTCCCTATATTGGCAATTGAGGCGATCCCTGTTAGAAGCAAGTTCATGCGAAGCAAGCGAGCCATGCACAAAAGGATTGAGCCATGTATTGCCAGAATAATAAATCCGGAAAGAATGTACATCGGTGCCTCACTTATAACTCCTAGACTCACTTCTGCCCCGATTAGTGCAACGATGACATACAACATAATTCCGGAAACTTCTTCGCTTGCGGCTATATTTCCTAATGCAGTCGGAGCAGCTGCCATTCCTAGAATCGAGGAAATAATGATGACCCAAATCATCGCATTAAAAATTCCTGCGGATGCTATGAATGAGCCCAGATGATTACTGACAGTAGCTACAACCAGTGAGAGGCCAAGCATCAAAAGTAAAGATGGCATATCTACTGTCTTGTTTGAGGCGACATGCCTCAATGAGTCAAGCACTTCATCGAGCCCGCTGTCGTCAGCTCTCAGGAATCGATCAAATTTTAATTTGAAGGGCTTCAGTGCGAGTATCACTACCAGCCAAAAAGAGTAACAGAGTGCTCCCATTAACAAGGTATAGGTCATTGCTTCGTCACTGACAGAAAGTGCTTCTTTTACAGCCACAAAATTTTGTGTGCCTCCTGTCCATCCAGCAGACATAGTTGCAAACGTGAGAGGTGTTTCCTCGCCGATAAAGCCCTGCATGATTTGCTGAGTGACGATAAAGCCCAGCATTATTGAAAGAGTCGAAGCCAGACACAAGGCAATGAGTCTTACCCCCAACCTGCGGATTATGGCAAGGTTGAATTTCAAAGACATTAGAAACAACATGGCTGGAATCAAGTTGTCTCTTACAGTTTCTCGCGCCCGACGTACATCTTCAGTAAATTCCCACAACCCGAATGTATAAAGAGCCATTGATCCGAACATCACCAATACAATAGATGGGAACCAGCGAAAGAAGGCCGTCTTACAATATTGTTCAAGCCATACCAAAGCGCCACACAAACCGAACATGAGAGCAATAAAATCGAATCCCTGTGTAATCACGCGCTCTCCTTTAAAAATAGAAACAATATTTTTTCTTTCATGTTTTACTTTCGCATTAGTATCAAAAATCCGAAATTGAATTTAGAGAAGCCCAGCGCGTTCCAACACACCATCAAGTCGTTTTTCCAATTCTGGAGTCGCTGGGGACATGGGCAGGCGGTGTTCGTTGCTTATCAGTAAGCCCATCCGCTTCATCATATATTTAATCGGAATAGGATTGGTATCGTAGAACACAGATTCGTTCAGTTCGAAGAGTTGATGGTGAAGTGCTTTCCCTTTCTCTAAATCATTGTCCCAAACGGCTTGGCACATCTCTGCAAGAATATGTGGGCGCAAGTTCCCAACGGCATTCATCAGTCCTACGGCGCCAATAGTAAGTTCCGGAAAACTGAGTTCTTCTAGCCCAACAAATATTTTAAAATCAGGAAATTCTGCGAGGCATTGAGAGACAAACCCTAGGTCACTAACAGCGTGTTTCATGCCAACGAAATTAGACGATTTCTCTTTAAGTTCCTTAATTGTTTCTATTGTTATGGAAACTGCAGCTCGGCCAGGTATGTGATAAATCATCCAAGGGATGGCCACATCTTTGGTAATTTCTAAGTAGTATTCAATTATTCCGCGCTGTGGCGGTTTAATGTAGTAGGGCGTGACAATGAGAAGAGCGTCTGCACCTGCGGCAACGGCATGATTAGTTAACGCCTTGGTTTCGAGAAGAGATTGCGATCCAGTAGCCGCGACAATAGGAATGGCATTGCTTGCTGTTACGATCGCAACATCCACAAGTTGGTTTCTCTCTTCTACTGTGAGTGTAGAAGGTTCGGCAGAAGTGCCATTAACTAGTATTCCATGGGAACCTTCCTCTATATGGAACTCGATAAGTTTCTTATAGGATGCCAAGTCTATTTCGTTGTTGGAGAAGGGTGTAATGACCGGGGGGATTGACCCTTTTAATGCCTTGCTCATCAAGATTTCCTTTGCTGCTTAATTGTCGTTAGTTCTCAAGATTTTTATTAAGGGTTACTAGTTGCTTAAGCAAATCTTCTAATTCCCGTTTACCCAATTTCTTTTCAATAGAGCGATATATTTTTTCGGACTCAGGAACTACTTGCTTGTATTTTCTGCTGCCTTTAGCGGTCAGTGTAATTAGTACTTTGCGTTGATCTTCACTAACCGTTGTCCGTTTTACTAATCTATCTTCTTCTAAATTCTTTACTATGCGAGTAAGGCTTGGTGGTAGAATCATACTTCGTTGCGAGAGTTCGAATGCTTCTACGTAATCGCAACCCGCCAATACCCGTAACACTCGCCATTGTTGATCTGTTAAACCAAACGATCTAAGCATGGGTCGAAACAGAGACATCGTTGATTCTCTTGCCAGCAATAATTGCATGGGTAGGCTACGATTGATGTTTCTCAGTTTTGCCATGATAGCTAGTCAGGTTCTCATTCGATTTCATCGACTATCGAATTCGATAGGACGCCAAGACCAGGCACTTCAACTTCTACAACATCTCCTTGCCGAAGGTACTTGGGCGGATCAAATCTGGCACCTGCTCCGTTAGGTGTGCCCGTTGCAATCAGGTCACCCGGCTTCAACCGATAAAATGAAGATAGGTAAGAGATCAAGAATCTAAATGGAAACATGAGATTGTCAGTAACATCATTTTGACGTTCCTCCCTATTCACTCGAGTAATAACTTGCAACTTGCCCATGGGGTTCAGCTCATTGGTGGTAACCATCCATGGCCCTACTGAACCTGAAGCTTCAAAGTTCTTGCCTTGGGTCACGTTAAACTTGGCATGCCTCAAATAATCACGAACTGAACCCTCGTTCATTATGGTTAACCCGGCAATGTATTTGTGTGCTTCTGCTTCAGAAATTCTTCGTCCGGCTTTTCCGATGACCAGCACAATTTCACCTTCGTAGTCCAATTGCTCAGACTCTGGTGGATTCATGATGACCTGTTGGTGCCCAACCAGAGATTCTCTGCTGCGCATAAATACGCTTGGATACTTCGGTAAATCGCTGCCGTCTTTGTACTCAGCGTTACGATTGGCATAGTTAACACCTATGCAAATAATTTTTTCAGGATTAGGAATGGTTGGCGCAAACTGAATCTCGTCTAACCTATGGTCTGGAGCCGCAGAACTCACTGTTTCGGTGAGTTCTTCCAACCGTTGCTCACGAATTGCTTGACGAAGGTCTGGCAGCTTAGGAAAGCGTTGAGAAATATTCACTATACCCTCGCCATTTACTCCACCAAACTGGAGCTTGTCTTCGTGTATGAAACTTAGAAACTTCATAATAAATAAGATCACTGGGTATAGTTAGTGCAAGCGCTATGTCACAACTAACACAAGTTGATTTATTTAATATATTAAGTAATATGAAATACCAATGCTAGTATTTTAAGGTTTGTTGAATGCCTCACCAAATAATTGAAGTTTCTTCGAGTGTCGTTGATATGCTTGACCTCGATGACTTGGCTCGCGAGCTGCATGAAGTTGCTGCACAACAAGAAGCATTGCCATTGGGTGGATTGCGCACCCGAATCCATATTGCGTCCCGAAGTCTAGTAGCAGATCAGTCACCAAAATTAGGATTCATCGCTGTGTATCTGCGTATTGGTGAAGGGAGATCGATTGAGATTAAGAAGGCCATAGGGGAGGCTCTTTTCATGTGTTTGTGTGAGCACATAGATTCACAGGTTGGAGATGCGCCACTCGCACTGTCTTACGAAATTCAGGAAATTATCGCGGAAACTCGCTGGAATCGAAATCGTATTCCTGAATTTATGTCAGTACAAGAGAGTTCTTCGTGAGCCAAGAATTGCTTGAAGAAAATTTGCAAAAGCTACGTCCACTCTTAGCGAAGTTTTCCGCGGGGCCAATTCAGCATTTCATCAATGGGCGGTCAGTCAGTGCCGGTGATGGCAACACCTTTTTAAATTATTCTCCTGTCGATGAATCCCTTATCGGCGAAGTAGCCGCTGGAACACTTGAAGATATTGATACTGCTAGCAATGCCGCTGCCGCCGCCTTCGATGACTGGGCTGCCTTATCTGGTAAACAACGCGGAGATTTGCTTCACGCTATAGCCGATGCCATCGAAGCCAATGCGGAAAAAATAGCTTTGGTTGAAAGTTTTGATACAGGCCAACCATTACGATTTATGAGTAAGGCGGCTATTCGCGGTGCTGAAAATTACCGATTCTTTGCTGATATGGCTCCGAATGCGCGTAATGGGTTTTCGCTTCCTGCCCAACAACACATGAACTATAGCCTTAGGCAACCTATCGGCCCTGTCGGCATTATTACTCCCTGGAACACACCCTTCATGTTATCGACATGGAAGATTGCACCCGCGCTTGCCGCTGGCTGCACAGTGGTGCATAAACCTGCGGAATGGTCACCCTGTACCGCGGCCATGCTCGTCAAGATCATGCATGACGCTGGACTTCCGGCGGGTGTCGTTAATACGGTGCATGGAATTGGCGAAGTTGCTGGTAAAGCTCTAACAGAGCACAAAGCAATTAAAGCGGTTGCCTTTGTTGGTGACTCGCGAACTGGTAGCGAGATTATGAAGCAAGGTGCAGACACGCTAAAGCGAGTGCATTTCGAACTAGGTGGCAAAAATCCCATCGTTGTATTCGATGATGCTGACTTGGAGCGTGCCCTGGATGCGGTCGTGTTCATGACATACAGCTTGAACGGTGAACGCTGCACTTCTTCCAGTCGGTTACTAATTCAAAAGTCCATAGCAACAGATTTTATAGAGCGGGTTAAAGCGCGGATCGCTGCACTCGATGTAGGGCATCCATTGAATCCTAGCACTGAAGTGGGGCCGTTGATTCACGAGAAACATCGGGAAAAAGTGTCTTCCTACTTTGAGATTGCCAAACAAGATGGTGCTACCGTGGCAATTGGTGGTAATAATTCTGATATTGAAGGCAAAGGGTTTTTTATTGAGCCCACTCTTTTGAGTAATGCAAGTACTAGTATGCGGATTGCAAAAGAAGAAATATTTGGTCCAGTACTCACAGTAATCGAATTTGAAGACGAAGCCGAAGCCGTATCAATTGCCAATGACGTGCGCTATGGTTTGGCGGGCTATGTATGGACGAGTGATTCTGGTCGCGGTATTCGTCTCGCTCGAGATCTGGATGTGGGAATGGTTTGGGTGAATTCAGAAAATAACCGACATTTAGCTTCGCCTTTTGGCGGCATGAAAGCCAGTGGCATTGGCAGGGATGGTGGAGATTACAGTTTCGATTTTTATATGGAAACGAAAAACGTTTGTATCGCCACTAATGATCATTCAGTTCCAAAACTTGCTAAAAACTAATTCATGAGTCTCTATCAAGTCCAAAAATTTCTTTATAACTTGAATCGTGATCAACAGATTCAGGAGGCATTCTCAAAAAACAAAAACGATGCATTGTCCAATTATGATCTAATTCAAGAAGAGCATGAAGCTCTGCATTCTGGTGATATAGGTTTGCTCTATGTGCTAGGGGTAAATGGACAAATTTTGATGCACTATGCTGCTTACCTGCAGATCGAATGGTTTGATTACTTACAATTGATGCGAGATGGAATCGAAGAGCACGGTCCCGTACGGGCAGGTATTTACGCAATGACTGGCAGTCGAAAACAATTGAATCAAGCTCCGAGCGCAGATGTTGGGAAAGGGAAAAAATGAGTTTAGTCTACGCAGGTATTCTCAGTCACGCCCCTGGTATTACTGGCCGAGCACATCTTGCTCCTGACAAAACCATTCGTGATGAATTTTACGCCTACTTAACAAAACAAAGAAGAGATATTGAATCCAGCGGCGCTGAGTCACTCATCGTTATTGCAGCAGAGCACTTTGCTAATTTCTTCATGGATAACATGCCGGCTTATTGTATGGGGGTTGGGGAAAAACATACCGGACCGATTGAAGATAGCGAGTGGCTAAAAATTGAGAAAACAACCATTCCTGGTGCGCCGGAGTTGGCNATTCGGCTTGCCAAATCGGTTATGCATTCAGTCGATCTTGCTTATTCTGAAGAATGGCAATGCGACCATGGCATTATGGTGCCACTTAGTTTCTTAACCCCAAACTATGACCTGCCAGTTATACCTTGCAATATAAATTGTCAGGGGCCACCCTTAACTCCTCTTTCTAGAGTGTGGCAATTCGGCGAAGCCTTGCGTCGAGCCTGTGATGAACAGTCAGAGAAAATTGCGTTAGTGGGAACTGGTGGTATTTCCCATTGGCCGGCGACCCCTGATTCCGGCAAGATCAATGAGGCTTGGGATAGAAAATTCTTAGACCAACTCATGAATCAAGACAAAACTAAAATACTGTCCTACATCGATGAAGAGGTCTACCAAGAAGCTGGTCAGGGAGGATTCGAAATTAGAACACTCATTGCCACAGCGGCAGCAGCAGGGGGCAAAGGAGAGCTGCAATTCTATTCGGCTGAACTTCCAATTTTTGCGGTGGGCTGTACCGTTGCCCGCTTCGACGTTGGACAATAGAGACAAGGTTTATGAGTGAGTTTTCTAATCCGTTTCTCTATAACTGTTGGTATGCGGCAGCTTGGGCTCATGAGATTCCTAAAGGAGAAAAACTCGATAGGGTTTATTTAGAGAAACCAATCGTTATTTATCGCGGTGAAAGTGGAAACTACATTGCACTGGATAATCGTTGTTGCCATCGCGGAGCTCCGCTTTCACTAGGAAGAGTAGAAGGTGATTGCATACGCTGCATGTACCATGGAATGAAATATGATTCAGACGGGGTTGTAATCGAGATTCCCGGACAAGATTTTATTGGTCCTAATCATCGAGTTCAGAGTTATCCCATTATAGAAAAAGGTAACCTGTTGTGGATGTGGCTGGGAGACCCGGAGCTAGCTAACCCTAAAGACATTAACGACTACGCTCCTCTATCTGATAGAGCCTGGCGCGGTTTCGAAAAAGAAGCCTACCTCCACTATGACGCTAACTGGTTGCTAATCGTCGATAATCTGGCTGATTTTTCTCATTTATCTTTCGTCCATACAAACACATTGGGTGGTTCGGAAGATTATGCCTTTGTAACAAATCCAGAGGTAGAAAAATTAGAGAATGGATTTAATGTCGTACGCTGGAGTAAAAATGATACCCCCGCGCCATATCATGCAAAAATAAATCCAGATGTTCCTGACAGACTGGATCGTTGTAATAGCGTTCAGATGTTAGTACCAGGTATCTTTTTTATGTCGACAATAATGGCTCCAGTCGGATGGGATCCGGATAGTAAAAACTATGACGGGGTGAGGCAGTATCGAAACTGTCAGTTTATGACGCCCGAGACAAGATCAACTACTCACTTCTTTTGGAATTACTTGCATAACTATCGAATTGACGATCCAACCATAACCGCTTCTTTGCAGGCTAGTTTGTTAGAGGGATTCGTAGAAGACAAAGAAATAATAGAAGCTCAACAAAAGATGCTAGAGTATGAAGACGAATTTCAACCTCGTGGTTTGCAAGGTGACGAAGCGCTGGTGCACTTTCGCAAGGTCTTTAATTCGCTAGTAATAGAAGAACGGAAAAAATATTCTTTTCACACACTAAAAATAGGAAATACTATTATTTAGTTTTACCACGAGGTTTAATTATGCAACGGCAGTGGATATATACTGGAATTATTCTCTTCTTATTCTTAGTTCTCGTTTTTGGCGTACCGCTTTTTCCAGAGTTTATGGCAATAGGAATAGTAGGTCCCATGAACCTCGGTATGTTGATCTTTTTTCTATTTCATATGCTTGCGCCCGCGCTTGCCTTTCACTACTTAACGAAGACACAGGGGAGGTAGGTCTAATGGGTATCTCTCTATTCTTCATCGTTATTATTGGCACTATCGGATTGACCATAATTGCCTCGAGAAGGACCTCCAGTGCGGCTGACTTCTTTGTGGCCGATGGGAAAATAGGTGGCGTTTCAAATGGCTTTGCCATCGCCGGTGACTTCATGTCGGCAGCAACTTTGTTAGGGATTACAGCGATAATCTTTGGAGCAGGCTACGATGCGGTTATATACCTGGGGGCCCCTCTCGGTGCATTCTCCATCATGATTTATTTAATGACCGACAAATTGAAGGCACTTGGTAGATACAGTTTTACTGATATTATCTGCAGTCGCTTAAAAGAAAGACCCATTCGTATTCTCGCCGCGATAACAACCCTCAGCTTTACTTTAATGTATTTGATGGCACAAATAGTCGGTGCTGGAGCATTAATCGAAGTCTTGTTTGGCATTTCTTATTTGTGGGCTGTAGTCATCGTTACAATTCTCATGGTGATTTATGTCGCTATTGGAGGCATGTTTGCAACTACATGGGTACAGATAACCAAAGCAATATTATTGTTGGCGGGAGTCACGGTACTTGCGTTGTTAACTCTCGCGAGTTTTGATTTCAGCTTTTCCGCAATGTATGCACAAGCTCAAGGGAACCATGGAACAGATGGATTACTTACTAAGGGTGGCGGTCTTGGTTTGTCGACTATATCGGCTATTTCTTTGGGTATCGGGTTATGTCTTGGATTGGCGGGGTCCCCCCATTTATTGATGCGTTTTTTTACCGTGAAAGATAAGGCGGCTGCGCGAGTATCTGCCGGTGTTGCACTTGGTTGCATCAGCTACGTTAATACACTAATCTTTTTTGTGATAGGTATTGGGTCGGTTGCTTTAGTTAAAGGGAATAGTGCCTATCTCGACGCATCAGGTGGTGTCATCGGTGGCGATAATATGGTGTCCGTGCATCTGGCTAATGCTGTGGGCGGCGAAGTTTTCTTAGGAATAATTGCTGCCGTTGCTTTTGCGACAATTCTGGCGGTTGTGGCTGGACTGATGTTGGCATCGGTTACTGCACTAACCCATGATATATATAGCAATGTGATTAAAACTGGTGAGATAGATCAATCCCGACAAGTAAAACTGTCAAAAATTGCTGCCGTGTTTTTAGGCATTATTGTGGCGCTATTGGGCATAGCTTTTGAAAGGCAGAATATTGCCTATTTAGTCAGTCTCGCCCTGGCTATTGGGGCATCCACAAATTTTCCTCTGCTAATCCTCAGTATGTATTGGCCGGGACTAACTACGAGGGGAGCTGTTGCTGGGGGCGTAGTGGGTTTGGTTACAGCAATCGTGTTGGTGGTCTTAGGCCCAGCGGTATGGGTCGGTGTCTTTGGTAATGGCCAGCCAATTTTTCCGCAAGCCTTTCCGGCACTTTACTCAGTGACTTTGGCTTTCTTTACGATGTGGTTAGTTTCCATCCTTGACCGATCTGAGCAAGCAACACAAGATCGAGAGAAATTTCAGGTGATGGATGCGATTTAACCCCAGCTAATCGCTAGTGAACATATCTAAGTCGCGGGCAAGGAAGACACTGCCTTCATAGAGCGCTTCTATTTCTTCCAGTACCGTAGACTCTTCAGTACCGTAGAAAAGGCCATGATAAAGCACTAGCTTTTTTGGCTGGGCAATCGATGCTAAGCGTGCTACTTCGTGAGATGTTGTGTGAACACTGTTGTGGTAACGCTGGAAGCCTGGCGAATTTTGCTCCAATCCCTGGCGACTGATTACTTCATGAAACAGTATGTCTACGCCGCGCGCTTTCTCTGCAACTACATCGCTGTAGGCAGTGTCGCCACTTATTACTAGAGAAAGATCTTCTGTCGTTACTTTGAATCCAAATGCTGGATTAATATCACCGTGATTGACTAAGAAAGCTTCAATAGTTAGGTCTTCTTTTTGAAACAAAATTCCAGGAGCAATATTTTGGTGGCTTATACGAAAGCCCTCCGAATTTGCTACTGGCTGAATACCGTTGATTCGAAAATCCGCATCAACTGCAATTATTTCATCCAACCCATTCGCAATTTGAGCAATTCCTGTCGGTCCCCATGCCTGGAGTCCGGTATTTCGTCGCCACCACAAGGTATGGGCAAGCTCAGATAAATCCATTGTATGGTCACTATGTAAATGAGAAAGAAATATGCAGCAGATTTGCGAAGGATAAAGCGAGGGAATGTCATACTTATAGCGGGCGATTGTTGCCTGTCGAACGGCACCAGCACCAACATCGAATAAATAGCTTTCACCCTTGTGCACAATTGCAATGCTTGATCCAGCTCTAAAAGCGTCTGGGATTGGCGTGCCAGTACCGAGTATGACTACCTGCGTGGTAGCTTCCAATTCTTTTTCAGTAGGTGCTTCCCTAGTTTCAATCCGCGCACTTGGAAGCGTCAATGCGTAGTCTGATTTAGGAGAAACATTAAGACTACAATTCAACAATAGAAAAGGTGAGAGTAGCGCGAGCAAATGTCGCCCAACGTGAGAGCTTGTCATTTTTCTTGTATGTATCTAAAAGAGTTATTCAGCTGATCCATCTTAGTCTATTCTAGTCTGTATTGAACGATCTTTATAAAGGAAAGGTCGGGTACAGGGACATATTCATTACACAATTATTATAGTATCGTTCTATATACATTTAAGCTAATTAGAAGACATTCCATGAATACTAAAAAGCATTTAAGCAGCATGGTAATTGTTCTGTTATTTTATATGAGCTACTTGCCCATAGTGACAGCGGCCGAAGCATATTCAGTGGGTATTGGTGTGCTCGCACGTATTCATTTTAACACTCAAACCAGCGATTTTGATCGCACCCGTGCTTTTTATCGTCGACTCGGTTATACACAAGGCATAAGCACGTTCCCAAAAACTAACACACATCTTATGGCCCGCTCACTGGGAATGTATGACCTATGTACCTATGAACTGGAAAGTATCGAAGTAATGAGTATTCCGAATGCTATAGGAGCAACATCAATCGACCTCATTAAATTTGCGGTACCTTACGATGACGAGCCCCCCTACGATCGTCCAAATCATCTGGGGATGGCTTACGCGGCATTCAGCACCAAAAAATTTACCGATGACTATGCCTATTTGCGACAGCAAGGTGTCGAATTTTTGTCCGAACCTCATGGGACTTCAGGGGAACGGTTTGTTTTTATGCGTGATCCTGATGGCGTTTATCTGAAGTTGCTTGAAGCTGAGGGAAACATAGAAGCGCCTTCAGATGAACAATCAGACGTTAATATTCACGCAATGCCTTACATTGGAATCAATGTAAGTGATTTTGAAGCATCACTTAATTTTTACAAAAATCTTGGTTATACCGATGTCGAAATGTTACCCGAGAAGGGTGGTCTTTCAGAGGCGCGCGCTTATGGGCTGGATCAGCCCTTTGAGATACGTGGTGCGGATATTAGCTTATCCGGTGGTGACAGGAATAAGCTTCGTCTCATGCAATGGATCGAGCCTTTTGACCCGTCTCCGCCTTATCCGGCACCGATCAGCCACATCGGCATACATCGTATTGCATTGGCTGTGCAGGATTTGGACAGTGCGGTTTCCATACTGCAAAATCAGGGCATAGATTTTCTGTCCGAAATTGCGCCCTGTTGTTCAGGCACTGGTCAGGATGAAACTGGCATTATAAACGCGATAGATCCCGACGGCATATTTGTCGAACTTGTAGGTCCAATTCGGCGACGACCCCAACAATCTGAACCAGCGATCTGCGCAGAGACTAATAGCACCGCTAATCGGAATGGTGAATTTAACTTGTTAACGGGGTTGGGGCGCTAACTGCAGCGCTCGATTATACAGCTAGAATCCTGGCCTCGATGTCATTAGTTACTGCATTGGCGAGAAGCTGGTTGGATTGAGGAACTGAGTTACGACATTAATCACAATCGGACCATCCTCGCGGGACTTATCTCGCATCGTGTGCCATGCAGGATCACTACCGAAAGCTGCCCAAGAGGCTGCTGCCGCTTCGCGATTTTCATGAGCGACCATATAAACCATTGTGTTTTGGGATAACTGTTCATCATCGGGGATCCAGTATCCCATACTAGACATGCCATGCTTGATGAAGAGATCGACCTCGCCACCCCCAAATCGATTCAGCAATGCTGGAAGTCGGCTAGGGGCAGTGGTATAGGTTCGAAGTTCATAAATTTTCTTGGTCTGAGCATAGACTTCATGCTGAGGCTGAAATGCTATGCCTGCGAATAAGGCAAGCGCGAATGCTAGAGTTGTTGTCAGAATTTTCTTCATTGTCTTTTCTCGTAAGTTTAACTAAAGTGAGTCTTTATTTTGCTCTATTAAATAGTCACACTGCTGTCATATGATTACTATCCTAAAAGCTGAAATTTATTGATCAGCTAACTTTTTTCCTATTTGGTTCCATCTCAGACTATTACATACTATATCCTTTTGTAAGCCAACCTATTGCGAAAGATGGAACTGAATAACATTATTTTTTAAGAGGCCGCTATGAAAGAACTAATAGCAACAATCTTGCTTTTATTTTCATCAGGAGTGATAGCGCAAGAGAAGAAGGTATGGGCTTGTCAGGGAACACACAGTAGTGGATTTTCTTGGGAAACCGAAGAGGGATATAGTTGGGAAAGCGCCATGTTTAATACTAATAACATCTTCGTTACTTTGGATGGCTCTAACTCTTCATTTAAAAATAGCGAACTAGATCGCGATTTTGAATGTGCTCAAGCAAATGTCTTTGAGCCGAATCACGTTTATTGTGTCGATACAAGAGGAAGTGATTTATTCCGTCTTAACAAAGAGACAGGACAAGCAGCATTGTCTAGCCTATATGGAGCTACAACCGCTTCCATTGATTACCGGGATTCAGTCGCAGTAACCCTTTACCAATGCACCAAGATCTAAACCTATGACCACAGAAACAGTCATATTGCTTGGCGTGATGGCTTATATGGTGATCATGCTCGGCGTTGGTTATTACGCGTCCAAGAGATCCCATTCCGTTACCGAATTCATGGTTGCAGGACGCGGCATGCCGATTTGGTTATGTTCGATGACTGTCATTGCCACCTGGTTTGGCGGTGCCATGATGCTGGGTGGTGCCGGCGCAGCGTACGATGACGGAATGTTAGGCGTAATTGAAGACCCCTGGGGCGGAGCACTAGCCTTGCTACTCATCGGTTTCTTCTTTGCCAGAATGTTCCGGCGACTTCGCATATTGACAGTGGTGGATTTCATGGAGCAACGCTTCGACAAGGTCGCAGCGTTCGGCATGGTTATAACGACGCTGTTTTCCAATATTGTTTGGGTCGGTGCGATGCTGGTTGCTTTTGGTGTCGTTTTTGAATCGTTGACCAGCATTCCCATGGAACAGGGCATCATCGGTGGGGCAATTGTAGTTTTTGTCTACACCGCTGTTGGCGGTATGTGGGCAGTAGCGATGACCGACTTCTTGCAGATGTTAGTCATCATGATCGGCCTCATCGTCTTACTCACTGTCGTTATGATTGACGTTGGAGGCTGGAGTGCAATCTCGCCACATCTCAACGAAAATACTTTCCGGATGCTACCGCTCGAGAATACGGGAGAGGAGTGGCTGAATTATTTGCGCGCTTGGATGATCATTGGAGTGGTAGANATTTCCGCGCAAACACTATGCCAGAGGGTTGCCTCNGCGAAGGACGAGCGTGTCGCCCAAAATTCTTTCTATATCGCTAGTATCGGATATCTNTTCTTCGGGATGATTCCGATATTTCTCGGCATCATCGGAAGCGTAACAATGCCTGGGCTGGAGTCACCGGAAACTATAATTCCGGCACTGGCGATAGAGCACCTGCACCCCCTAGCTATTGCCATCTTTGTCGGTGCCATGTTGGCCGCGATAATGAGTTCCGCAGACAGCGCTCTCCTGGCGTCAGCGAGCGTATTGGCCAAGAATGTTTTGCCGCTCGTTAAGAGCGATCCGTCACCGAAGTTGTCGCTCCTCGTTGCACGCTGTGCAATCCCTGTATGCGGTGTTTTTGCGCTGGTTGTAGCACTGGAAATGCAGGTCGTATTTGACTTGATGATTAACGCAAACATTCTGGGCCTTGCTGCCATCATAGTTCCTTTCATTATGGGTCTGTGGTGGAAGAAGGCGAATCGCACAGGAGCGCTATCGTCAATGGCGGCTGGCATCTCGGCTTGGTTGATTACCCTTTACGTTGCGCCTGAGTTGCCTGCCGATTTTATTGGTTTGGCAGCATCGTTTATAACGATGTTGCTTGTCACTCCATTGACACAGAAGTTTGACCCGCCGCGAGAGCTGCAGGATGTGGACGGCAACCCGGTTGAGATATTAAACCGGCTCGGGACCTTGCCATTATTCGGACGGTCATCGGTACGTGAGTAGTAGCGCCTGAGTATCCTCACACCATGCAATGTGTTGTAATAACAACAACAAAAAACAAAAAATCAGGAGCTTCCCCATGAGAGTCCTGCTCAAATATAACGCGCAATCCAAAACCTTTCTGCTCGTCACCGCTCTCGCGTGTTCTAGTGCGTTAGCCCAAAATGCAAGCCGACCTGACCTGGAAGGTATCTGGACCAACGCCTCCCTAACCAATCTCCAGCGACCCCAAGGTGTGGACTCTCTGATCGTGTCACCTGAGGAAGCGCGAGTAATTGCCGCAGCTACACCGATTGCAGGTATTGAAGGCGGGCTGGACGAAGGCGATGGCGTGAATAACACACCTGAAGCGGGCGCCGATGACTTCGGTGTCAGGGCGTACAATAATTTCTGGGTCGATCCCGGCTCCAACTTGGCTGTGGTTAAGGGCCAGTATCGGACTTCTTACATTGTTGATCCGGAAAATGGTCGAGTACCTCGCCTGGAAAATCCGCAATATGATTTCGAACGTGCCAATTTCGGGAACCGCTATGCTACGGGTATAGCGGACTATAGCGGACCGGAAGCTTTTCCAAATGCGGAACGATGTCTGTTGGGATTTGGCAATAAGGCTGGGCCTGGCATGATGGGGGCGCTGTACAACAATACCTACCAGTTCGTGCAAACTGACGACTACGTGATGATTTTAGTAGAGATGGTGCACGATGCTCGCATCATTCCCATTTATGATTCACCCGAAGAGGCTGCTGCTAACCGGCGACCGCTAGTGCTCAAACAGTGGTTCGGTGATTCCGTCGGTTGGTATGAAAATAATGAATTGGTGGTGGAAACTGTCAATATCCATCCCCAGCAAATGAGCCAGAGTTCTCTACCTATTACCAAAGAGGGACGCATAACCGAACGGTTCAGCCGCTACGCGGACAATGAAATCTTCTATCAATTCACAGTTGAAGACAGCAATATTTACCACCAACCTTGGACTGCGGAGTTGAGTTTCTATGCTACCGACGGTCTACTTTACGAATACGCCTGCCACGAAGGTAATTATTCAATGCCAGGTTCGTTAGCCGGAGCGCGCAGATTGGAATGGGAAGCCGAATTACAATAGCGTGTCATTAAGCGGCATTCAGAGGGACTTCTCGTACACAGCGGCCAGGCAGTCTCTAGATTAGAAATATATCTGTAACCAGGTGCATACAACCTAATGCCTTCGCTCTTGGTGCTTTAAAGAGCAGCGCAATCGGGAGTTAGAGAGAACTAAAAAATTCAATCTCTAACTCCCGGTAGTAAGTTACGGCAGCGAGTAAGACACCAACTCAGCGGGATTTCCGCCTCCACCGACGAACATTGCGATGTATTGCTTACCTTCGTGTTCGTAGGTAAATGGCAACCCGGTTTGATTACTTGGCAAATCCATTTCGGCAATAATTTCACCGGTTTGCTTGTCAATGGCCCGAAAAATTGGACTTGCATCAGCGGCACCGGCACGCTCACCGGCGAACAGCAGAGTTTTAGTTAGTAAGATACCTGACCGTGTCGGTACACCTGTTCGTGGAAGATCAACACCTTCCAGTAGCGGATGATTGGCAATGCGATCNGGTGTATCGGCATTAGCAATCATCCAGAGATGGTCGCCAGAGTTCATATCGATCGCTGTAATGCGGCCATAAGGCGGCTTTACGATCTCGAGCCCCTGGACTCGTGGGACGCGGACACCAAAACCCTGACTTAAATCGATATCTGATTCTGGGTTTTTCCCTAATGCCAACACCTGCAATTGCGTCCTTGATGGAACGTAGAGAATCCCCGTTTCTGGATCAAGGGCAGAGCTCTCCCAGTTAGAGCCACCGGTGGAAGAGGGCAAACTAAGAAGACCTCGTGTACCGTCTGGTGCATCCGCCAAGGATGGAGGTGTATATATACTGGGGCTGAGGCGAAAGCCTCCAATGGATTCCAGCGCCAGCGCGCGAATTTCCGGCGTCCAATCGATCAAGTCATCTTCGGTGAAGCCCTGTCGATCGAACGGTGCGGGTCGCGTCGGAAAAGGTTGTGTGGGTGAGTACCATTCGCGCGGTACATCTCCCGTAGGAACGGGTCGCTCTACAATAGGCCAGATGGGCTCGCCTGTCAGCCTGTCGAATGTATAGACCCAGGCTTGTTTGGTCACCGACATCACCACCTTACGGCCGTTGGGTAAATCGGTAATAATCGGTGGGGAGGGAACGTCCCAGTCCCAGATGTCATGGTGGATAAACTGATAGTGCCATTGGCGCTCACCGGTATTGATATCCAGTGCAACTAGGCCGCTGGAAAACAGGTTATCGCCGTGCCGGTCACCACCATAATAGTCGCCGGTGGGATCTTCTATGGGCAGATAGACATGACCCAGTTCCGGATCACCCGAGATGGCAGCCCAGACACCGGAATTGCCGGTAATATCGTTCCCGCTTAGCCAGGACTCAAAACCTACTTCTCCTCGTTCCGGAATAGTATGAAAGGTCCACAGCAGTTCACCAGTTCGCACATCGAAACCGCGTATGTCCCCTTTTGTATTGAACTTGGACCGTGGCCGACCGCCTGTCCGGTGTGCCGCTCCTACCACAATGACGTCATTCATGACAAAGGGAGGTGCAGAAATGCCGATATCGGGGTAGGGATATCTGGGATCATCGCCATTTCTGACGCCTACGTACAAATCGACGATGCCGTTATCGCCAAAGTTCGAATCCGGAATGCCGGTCTTGGCATCCAGTGAAATCAATTGGTAGCCCGGGGAGACGTCGAGAACCCGTGCCGTATCACCGTCGCGCCAGAAGGCGACGCCACGGCCGGCACCCTTTCTCGGCGCTTCGTCGAATCGATCGCCTTCCTGATAACGCCAAAGCCACAGTACCTGGCCGGTTGCGGCATCCAGTGCCACGACATTTCGAGTGGCGGCTATATCAGCATACAACACACCGTCCACTTCAAGCGGTGTGGAAGGGTTATTGAAGTCAGTCGAGGGTCCAAAGTTCTCTGTAGAAAAACGCCACGCGATCTCTAAAGAGCCGACGTTGTCTGCGTTAATCTGATCGAGTGGTGAGTAGCGCTGAGCCGCGTTGCCGCTGTGAATATTTGGCCAATCCCCCTCGTACACGCTGGTGCCGGATTGGCTCATGGCTAATGAGACACAGGTAAGTGCACCCACGGCCACAATGAATGACGAAATCAATCTTTTTATTATTACCATCTAGGACTCTCCTGTGTAAGTCGTCAAACAAACTTGGGCTGATTGCCCTCTGATTTAAGAGACGCTTTGGCTCCTATTTTTCCAGAAACTATTGGTGGACGTCTTGTCCAAACACAGGAACCCTTATATCACAACACTCTTGGATTGGGAAAAGCAGCTTCAAGCCTTCGCTGCTTAGCTCATCGGACTCTTCCTAAAAATATACTTGCATGTATAATTTTGTTTGTTATAAAAATCTACGTTTAGGAGACTCTCTTATGAAAGGTGTTACTTTCAGCTCAATCCTGATAGTTCTTTCCACTCTTGTTCTTTCGTCTCCAAACGTTGCTCAGCAAACCCTCAAGCCAACTGATAATTGTAGAGACCACTCGGCTTCAGCGATAGCGGCCTTTGCAGATGCGGACTTAGAAGAAGTCGTACGGAATGCGCTGTCCGTCGATTCGGGTGAAGATCTTACTTGTGCATTGCTTTCAGAGCTTATTCGACTTACCGTTCCGGCGGAATCAGAACGGGTTGTCTATGGCGGCACACTGCGACCGTTACCTTCAAAGCCATTTGAAAACCTTGATGGCATTCAGAACCTCACTAATCTGACCACTTTAAGCATTATTAATAGGTTAATCACAGATATTAGTCCTATTAGTGAACTTACTAATCTTCGTGTGCTTAACCTGCATACAAATTGGTTTAGTGATATCAGTCC
>JGI24816J26688_1000029_pt1 | contig 27369 bp, 19 predicted proteins | sample METZYME_3_250m_FD_26688 | JGI IMG/M metagenome (IMG submission 26688)
TTCTTTGATGAAGACGTTCGTCTGGGCGCCACTATCACCTATTCATTCTAATTGCAGAATTTTTACAAAACGGACCAAAAAACGGGGATTTGTGATGCTGATAAAACAGCGACACAGCGTAGAATTCTTACGTTGATAGTTCCTAAAATTAGCGGTAATGGATTCTATATCTGAACCTAGTTTTCCAGNGGCATATTAAATCTATTTGCATCGAATTCCCCCTCCCAGTTTGCAACCGCAGTGGAAACTGACAGGTCTCCGCCAACATTGACGACAGTACGCAGCATATCCAAGGGCCGATCGAAAGGCAGTATAAAACCAATTACAACCGCTATCTGTTCGGGGGTAATACCTATAGTCTCCATTACCGCCGCCATTAAAAATATGGAAGCCCCGGGAACTGCAGCAGTGCCGATAGATACCAAAGTGGTCGAACCTGCTATTAGTACATAATCTGCTAGGCCTAATTCGATTCCAAATGCTTGGGCCGCGAATACGGATACGATGCCTACATAGAGCGCCGTGCCGTCCATGTTAATCGTAGCTCCTAGTGGAAGCACAGTAGAAGAGACAATCGGTTTAATGCCCAGATTTTTCTCCGCTACAGACATCGAAACAGGCAGAGTCGCTGAACTTGAAGAAGTAGAGAACGCTACTAACATAGCGTCACGTGCCCCACGAAAAAACAACACAGGTGAGAGCTTAAGCATCAGTTTCATGATTATGATGCCGTGCATTAAAATCATGTGCGCAAAACAACCAATGACCACCGCTAGAGCAAGTGTAACAACATCCAACAACGCCGCTACTCCCTGAGTGCCCGATACCCAGGCAATTAGTGCGAACACACCAAAAGGAGCAACCTCCATTACCCAGTGGGTGATTTTCAACATGACCTCGGTAGAGGCCTGCATAAGGTCAGCGACAGGTTTACCTTTTTCGCCAATAGTGAGCAGGCTAATCCCAACCAACAGTGCAAAAAAGATTATTGCAAGAATGTTGCCTTCTGCAAGAGCCGCAATAGGATTGGCCGGGACAATGCTCATGAGACGGTCACTGAGCGCGACTGGTTCTTGCACTTCGCCAGGAACCGCCATACTCAAATCGACACCGATTCCAGGCTGCATGGTGGCTGCCAGCAGTAAACCAATGCAAATAGCCACGAGAGTAGTCAACATATAGATCGCAAGAGTTTTAACTCCCAGCGAACCCAGTTTACTAGGATCGCCCATCGAGACTACACCTGCAACTAAGGTCACGAAAACCAATGGAACTACGACCATTCTAATAAGCCTAATAAACAGGTCACCGATCCAAACGATACTTTCCGAACCGGGTCCCCATATCATGCCTACAATAACACCTAACACTAAAGCAGCTAGTATGCGTTTCCACAAAGCTATCTCGAACCACTTCCCCATTTAATTTCTCCAACATCGCGGAAACGCGAATAATGTCATTTCTGGTTTTAACTGCTGATAGCTTGTAATTTTTGCAGTACGTCTACTTCACGCAGCCATTTAGAGCTTGCTAGGAGACTATAGAAATTCATACCATAGTGCCAGTATTTGACCGGGGATTAATAGGATCGAGCAATGGCGAAATGGATCCAAGGCACAGTGGTCGACAATATCCATTGGACCGAGAATCTTTTTTCTTTAAAAATCGATGCCGATGTTGATAACTTCAGCGCTGGACAATTTACCAGTCTAGCATTGGACATTGGTGGCAAAAGAATAGCCCGCCCATATTCCTATCTAAGTTCACCCGGGCAACGTCCCCTTGAATTTTTCTTCTATACTGCTACCGATGGCATTCTTTCCAATGCTCTGGTAAAACTCGAATCAGGCGACCCAATTTGGGTAAAACAAAAATCTAATGGCTTCTTTGTACTTAACGAAATTCCGGAAGCAGAAGAACTGTGGATGTTGGCCACGGGTACCGGTGTAGCGCCCTTCTTTTCTATCCTGAATACCGACGAACCATGGAACCGGTTCAAGCACATCGTATTAGTACATGCCGTACGCGCTGAGTCTGACCTGCGCTACCAGGAACTGATAGATTCTCTTAACCGTAAGTATGGCAACAGGTTTTCCTTCCAGGCTTTTGTCTCCAGAGAAACAGTACCCGGTACCATCAAAGGACGGATCCCTATAGCCATTGAAAAAGGACAGCTGGAAGAACAAGTAGGTCGCAACCTGAACGTCAACAAATCCCATATTATGTTGTGCGGCAACCCGGATATGGTTAAGGATTCGGTAGAAGTGTTAAAGAATCAAGATTTCACCAAGAATCGACGCCGCACGCCAGGACATATCACTATTGAAAACTACTGGTAAAAGTAGCCACAAGTATATGGCGTCGGAGATTGACTAGATTATTGATAGGGCACTGGAATTCTGCGCGCCTGAGTAAGTTGTTCAACCCTTACGCCAATATCTATTAGAGCCTGTTCCTGGAAAGACGGTGCAATCAGGGTTAGGCCAACTGGTCTGCCAGAGTCTTCGTAACCCATCGGAATTGTTAATGCGGGGTAATTAGCCAGTGCTGCGATATTAGCGTGTCGATTATTGATTGATAACAGCACATCGAGTTCGAATTCGGTGAATAAATATTCCAGCGCGCCTTTAGCATTGGATTGTAACTCATCTCTTAGTGATTCCACATCTGCGGGAGCGAGTGCAAGTTCATCCATCATATCTATTAATTCCTGACCATACGGAGCCCGCAGATCGAGATCCATTTCGTTAAACTTTCGCAGAGAAGCAATAGAATCAATTTCCACTTCTTTCGCAGAATAAGCTTCCAGATAAAGTGCCAGGTCTCTCACCATTTCGCTTCCTAATAAATCACTGAACCCTTCATTGCGCTCATAGTTCATTATGACATCAACGATGGAAGCTTCATTTTCGGATAACATCTCAAGCGCTTCCTGGTAAAACTCATTATCAGCAAAATTTCCCAAGGCACCCAGACGTTTACCATTTAGGTCTACCGTACGGTATATCAATGACAAGTCCGCGCTAAGAAGCGGCATGGCCATATCATTTTCATCAAACCCGGCCATAGCATTAAAAAGTATTACTGCGTCGGCTATATTTCGAGTAATCGGTCCTGTGGTATCAAGTGTCGACGAGATAGGTACCACTCCACTCCTGCTAAGTGAACCAGTTGTAGGTTTGAGACCGACTAGAGAATTGGCGCTTGCTGGAGACAGGATTGACCCAGAAGTTTCAGACCCTACAGCTACCGTAGTAAAATTGGCCGCCGTAGCCGCGCCACTACCGGAACTGGAACCACCTGTACCAAAATCGAACCGCCCGTAGGGATTCAAGGTCTGTCCTCCCATGGCACTGTAGCCGGAAGGGCAATCTTCACAAAAAAAATAAGCCCACTCACTAAGATTTGCCTTGCCGAGAATGATTGCGCCATTTTCTATCAAACGGTCTGTAATGAAGGCATTACTAGTGAAATTGTGCTGTAGCGCGACAGCACCGGCAGTGGTAGCCATCCCCGACGCACCGACATTGTCCTTTAGTAATACCGGTATCCCAAATATTGAGTCGGGCGCAATTTCCCTNCCCTGTCTGCGCTGCTCGTCCAGCATGCGGGCACGGGTCAATACGTTAGGATTGAGGGTAATTACCGCGTTGATGTATCGCGNATTATCCGTTTCGATTTCTCGAATGCGATAAATGTAAAAAGTGGCAAGCGTTTCGTAGCTGAGACCGCCTTCAGCAACGACACGCTGAATCTGGCTAATAGGTTTATCTAATATTAGGGGTTTAAGTGATTCATAGTATTCATGACTGAAAGCTTCGAGCNCTTGGACAAAAGGTTCCCATAAAGTGTTCTTGTCGAGCACCTTAGAGAGAAGCAACTGATAATGCATGCTCTCGTTTTGATGAGCAGCAAGGACGGCAAGGTCCGCTGATTCATCATAGCGTTCCCATGTAATATTGNTGTCTGCAGCTACACCAATTGATCCTGCGTTCAATGCAAGGATGACCATCAATATATACTGGAGGCTACGAGTCACAGCAGAATTCTAAGTACCATACAATTTCGTGGGAATTCCCGGGTTATTGCTTTAATAAAATTTCCGACAACCCAGAACATTATTCGTGGCGTAAAGCTTCCACAGGGTCCATGTCCGCCGCTCTCATGGAAGGATAAATTCCGAAGATAACCCCAATCATCGCTGATATGGAGAAGGCCAGTATCGGTGCTATGGGCGTTACAATCGTAGTCATACCCCAGAAAGTAGAAATAATGAACGGTATAACAACTCCAAGTACTACGCCTATTAACCCTCCCACGCCGGAGAGTATGACTGCTTCTATCAGGAACTGAGTAATGATGTCCCGCTTCTTGGCTCCCATTGCCCGGCGAATACCGATTTCGCGAGTCCGTTCGGTAACGCTAGCCAGCATAATATTCATTATGCCGATACCACCTACCAGCAGCGATATACCCGCAATAGCACCAGCTACAATCTGGTCTCTTAACGCGCTTTCTTCCGCCTGCCTCAACAAAGCCAATGGTATTTCTATCTCGTAGTCAATTTCTTTATGACGGCGCTGCAGAATCTGCTCTATAATTTCACCGACTTCAATAACCAATTCCTGCCCTGCTACTTGAATGATCGCTTCGTGCAGTTCTACAGTTTCTGACTCCATACCTCCGGCTGTTTGCCGAGTGGTGGTTTCACCGAACCGACTTTTCGAAGCAGTGAATGGAATAAAAATACGATTCGGGGCTGCATTAGAACTGCCGGCCTGACTTTGCCCAAGGTTTGAGAACCCCTCCGACTCCATGATGCCGACTATATTGTAGTAGTCACTATCGATCTTGATAGATTGTCCTATTGGATTATCAATAGGAAAAAGCGCATCAGCCACCTCATCGCTTAACACNACCACGTTGGCATGATCACGCATCTCCGCTTCGCTGAAGAATCGGCCGGCACGCAAGTTGTAGTTCCGCGAGATCGGATAATCGACAGAGGTGCCGACCACATCGGTGTTTATGTTCAAGCCGAGATTCCACACGTTTTTCTTTACAATACGAGAAGCAATGACATTGGAAACACCAGGAATGGTGTCACGAATAGTGGTGATATCAGCGTTCGTAAGCCCATAGACCACTGCCTGAGGAGGCCCAAATCCCCGGCTTGTACTCTCTTCGACTTCAGCAGGTTTTACACTTTTAAGTAGGATGTTACTCGCCCCAAGATCACGAAACTGTTGCTGGGCTTCATAGCTGGCTCCCTCACTGACAGCAAGCATAGCGATAACAGCAGCCACCCCTATGACGATGCCTAACACGGTAAGCATCGAGCGTAGCCCATGGGAAAAAATATTCTTGATGCCTACATCGATAATTTTTTTAAAGCGCACCAAGTTTGTACCCGAGAGCGATTTTGAGCGTCCGCCATTACTTGCAGAATGAGCGTGGGTATCAAGAGTTAATTCGTTCATCGCTCTCTATCTCACCATCGCGCAACTTGATTTCGCGCATAGACCGTTCCGCTAACTCATCGGAGTGCGTTACTGTCAATAACGTCTTACCCTGAGCATGCAATTCATCAAAAAGATCCAATATTTCTGATCCTGACTTAGAATCCAGGTTGCCCGTAGGCTCATCCGCGAGAATAATCAACGGATTTACGGCTAGAGCTCTAGCTATTGCGACCCGCTGTTGCTGTCCACCCGACAACTCGAATGGTTTGTGGTCCACCCGATCGCTCAAGCCCACTCGTTCAGCCAGACTCAAGGCTATCTCGTTACTCTCTGTCTCTGTGTATCCCTGATAGAACAGGGGCATCTCGATATTTTCAAGCACGTTAAGTTGTTGTATCAAGTTATAAGACTGGAAGATAAAGCCGAGGCGAGCGCCGCGAATCGCGGATAATTCATCGTCTTCCATAGTCGAGGTATCTTCGTCGCCAAGATAGTACTTCCCCTCGGTAGGCTGATCCAAGCAACCTAAGATATTCATGAGAGTTGATTTACCACAACCCGAGGGGCCCCTAATGGAAACGTAATCTCCCAAATAGAAATCAAGGGAAATCCCGTGAAGGACTTCGACCGCTAACGATCCCATGTAATAGGTCTTGCGAATTCCTTCAACGCTTGCTACGACTTCATTNCCGAGCGGCGCAGTCGGGCGAGAAGNTCCCCCATTGAGTTTCATATCGAGAGCTGTCATTTCTGGAGGCTCGAAAAGACTGACACTAAAANCTTAAATCGGTAAGGCTCTGCTGAGGAGGCAACAGTAATACTTCTTCTCCCGCTCTCAGCCCGCTGGTAAGTTCAATGAACGAATCAGAGAACGCCCCTACTTCAACTTCGCGCCGTTCTGGGTTTCCAAAATTATCAACATAAACGACTCGTTTATCATCCCAATAAGTCACAGCCTGCAATGGGACGTAAATTACATCTTCAAGCTTGTCTACAAGTATCTCGACCTCGGCACTCATGCCTGGACGCAACCAGTCGTAGGTACCTTCTATCTTGATAGTGGTAGGATAGACTTTTAGGTCCGGATTCATGAATGCGTTCGCAGAATCGGCTACTACAGCAACCTTTGTCACTACTCCAGTTAATCGTTCATCGGGAAAAGCATCAATTCCGACCCTAACAGCTTGACCCACCGCTACGCGTTGTACAGCCGATTCATGGATATTGGTCTTCACTGCCATTTCACGCATATCAGGGATGGTCAGGATGGCTTGTCGTTCCCGGACCGTTGCCCCTTCCTGGACCGCCTCTTGACTGCTGCTGCCCCGATAACGTGCCTGGTTCTGATCGGCCGCACCATAAACAACCATTCCTGGCAGCTCGGCACGAATGGTGGCAAATTCTAGCTGTTCATCAATATCAGTCAACTTAACCCGCTCAAGATTAAACTTGCGCGCGGCTGAACTGAANCGGGCTTCGTCCTGGGCTTGCTCTGCGATATTNTCCTTTAGTTGCCGTTGATAACTCATTATCGCATTTTCGTATTCAGATAATTTCTGTTCAGCATCCTTAGGAAAAGTGTATTGGATATACAAAACTAGTGCGGTTTCCTTTTGCGCTTGCCTGTTCCTAGCCTTACTGAGATTTAATTCTTCCGCTTCAAGCTCCGTTGGCGTAATAAACCCCCGAGCTTCCAACCGCCGCTGGCCCTCGATACGGTCCTGGGCAAGGAAGTATTCTTCCTGAGAAACCTGAAGCTCATCCAACAAATTACGTAATTGCTGCTTCGCTTCCCCGTCTTCTAACTGGTCGATGTCAGCATACTGAGTAAAATCCAAGGTATCGCGAATAGCCATGTAACTATCATCCATCAGTAAAGACACCTCAATATCAATGCCCTCCGGGATCAACGGTTGCAGCGTTAACTGAGGAACTTCGAGACTTGTAGGGCTCGCATCTTCAACTTGTCCCTGACCCTGTCCCGCGCGCCGGCCACGACCAAAACCACCCCGCCCTTGCGGACCCCCACCGAAGGCGACGGAGGGAAAACCACTACCAGTAAACCCACCNTGAGCAAATCGTTGCATGTTTTCAAGNATCTCTTTCGGTAACTGCCCACCNTTATCAGCCATCATTTCTTCTATACGTTCACGCATTGGTGGCGGCATAGAATCCAAGTCGATCGAATCAAGCAACGGCTCGGCTTCAATTTCAGTTTCGAGGCCTTCGAGAGCTGAATTGAGAGGCTTTGACAATGCTGCCAGATCTGCAGCTTCCGCTTTTGCTATCCTTTCTTCGATTTCTAACTGGGCGATAATTTCATTCACAATATTGCCACCAAGAAATTTTTCAAAATCTAGCCTCGTGAAACGCATATCCTGGCGCCTATCATTCAAGGCTGTCACATTCTCATTGAGTTGAATTTCATACTGGGCTTTTCTTTCTATATAGGTGGCTTCCGCTGTTTCTACGGCAATCTCCTGGTTCAATTGCTGATCTATCAATTGCGACTTGTCTAATTCCACTAAGACTAACCGAGCATCTACATCCCTCGGAGTGACCTGGTAACCCTCTTCGACAATAGTAAGAATCTTTACCCCTTCTCGCCCTTTAATGCGGGATCGGATCTCTTGAGATTGCAGCGCCTCCAGCGCCCCTCCTTCCAGAACTGTAATTTCCAGATCACCTCGGCGTGCCTCGAAAGTAATAGTGGATTCGACGGTCGAAGAACCTCCACTAAAAGATCCAAGTATTAAAAGTAGTACAACACCACTACCAGCAGCGATGGTGTACTGGGTNGTTTTTCTGGCCGCAAGATACCGAGCCTTCAGATCAGCGACTGTCTTTTTCATGGGGGAGGGAATCTTGGCCATCAGCTTCGCTAGCATGTCCTGACTATCGGGGTTCATCGATGCCTTCCTCCCACTGACCGTTGTCGTCTACGTATAACAATCCCACATCTCTCCAGAATTCAAGTTTCGAAATATTATGCTCTATAAGAGAGCTAACTCGTTCGGTTCGTGCTGCTGTTAAATCATTCTGTGAGTCTACGGTATCTTGAATATCGCCTAGGCCCAATTCAGCGCGCAACTCAGCTTCCTCGACTCGCCGCTCATTAATTTCCACGCTAGTAACATTGATATCGTAACTCTTGCGCGCTTCATTCATTCTCCGCCATGTATCCAAAACATCCAACTTAATGTCATCAAGTGCCAACAGATAGTCTCTGGTAGCAGCATCGTAGTCAATCAAACTACGGCGATAATTATTGCGTTCCAATTTTGTATCTAGAGGCAAATCCAGGTCCAAGCCTGCCGTATATACGGTATTTTCGAAATCTAGTTCACCCAGATTCTGAGTGGTNGAATTCGGAACTGAAGCAACTAGGCTCAANTCCAATGCNGGGCTCAGTGAGTTAGCGGCTAATTCTATCCTTCTAGCACTATCTTGAACGCGGTCCAGCCATGTGTACAAGTCTAATCGGGTCTGTATTGCCATCTCAGTTGCCTGTTCCAGGCTGATATCAGGGCTATCCATACCTGTTTCCGTGATAAGCACCATCTCTTCATCATCGAGCATAATATTATCATCGGCATTAAGCCCGATTAGTATCTTAAAATTGTCTAGCCTACGCTTATAACGGGTTATAGACGAAGTCCATCGCAGATCGGCCTGCAAAGATGATTGTTCAAGACGACCCACTTGGAGCAACGTCGTTAATCCTTCCGCCTGAAACGCTTGCTCTCTTTCCAATGAGAGATTTGTCGCCGACAAGCCCGCATAGTAGTTTCTGGATGTTTCCCTGTTCAGTAGTACAGAGTAATAATCAGAGGCAACCCTTACAGCAAAATTCTTACGAAAACGGGTAAAATCTCTTAACCGATAAAGCAGATCCCGTTCGGCCTGCAGTAACGCCTCGGTTTCAATGTCACTACCGAAGTCCCGCAACAATGGTTGGGTGAAGGATCCGATCAATGCACCTGCACCAATTTCGCTGATGTCCCCGGTAAGAAAGCGAGTGAAGTTATTGGTGAGATTCAAAGCCACCGCACCGCCACTTTTCAATAAGTAGCGTGCACCGAGGCTGGTATTGGAAAAAGTGGATTCACTGGTACTGATATTTTCAATACCGGTAAGTGCCTGCATGTCCTGCACAAACTTGTCCTGGGAATCCCACCGATAGTCACCGCTGGCAGCCGCGGAGAAAGTAGGAACGTAGCGATAGCGATCAAAGGTCAAAGCCAGCGCTTCAAGATAGAGGCGTTCTTTCTGAGTCTGGAAGTCCTTGCTATGCTGAAAAGCGAGATCAAGCGCATCGTTTAGGCTGACAATACGAGCATCAACTTCGCTATCAGCTTCATTATCAAGAAAATCGAACGAATCGCTGTTGACGGCAAGGCCACTTAGATCGATCAGCTTATCTTCGTCGATTACCACCTGATTACTTACTCCAGGCACCAAACCGGCCTTTTCGGCGATGACTTGGTAGCTTTCCTCATCGGCACTGCGCTGATACGAAGCCGCCGTACAGGCCGCAAGTGCGCACATAAAAGTCTGCAATATCAGTAATTTACGAAGTTTTCGCATAACCTTATTTGATATTCCGGTCCACAAGGATGTTACTACCTAATTATACGCTGTAAATCCCTATTTCCGTTCACAATTAGCGATCAAATGCGTATAGGACACGGGAGATAACAATTTGATTTTCGTTCCGTTTTTCTTACTATAACGATTCGAAGCTTGTATGGTATACAACACTTTTTTCCTACTGGCTTGTTTGGCGGCCATTTTGCCAATAAAGCCCAAAATACAGACAATACCGTTACGAATCAGGTGATCAAACAGCAGCGACAACAATGAAACCTATCATCATCACAATTGGCATTTTGTTAGCTGGACTCACTGTCGCCACGCTGAACCTGCGCACTACTAATACTGAGTTGAAAGAGCAATTGCAAACTGCTTTAGGTTATCGAGAACAACTAAACAAGCAGGCTGAGAAATACACCCGTCAGCGGATGGAATGGGACGCCCGCCTGGCAGAATTGGAAACACAATTGCTCTCTACCGTAACCCAGTTAAATAATCTAAGTGAAACCCTGCAGGAAGCACGGGAACAGGTTAATCCGGATTACGAACTGCTACTGGAACAGGCACGTCGGGAAGTGGCGCAGAACAATCCTCCTCAACGGCGCCGAGAAGGGGGAATGAATGTCCTATCAGATCCCGATGCTGCTTTTACGGTGGCAGAAGCAAGTGTCGATAGTAACTACAGCGGTTTTTTCGATTTAGTCCGGTTAAGTCCAACCGAGCGCGAAACAGTAGGAGCGGCGATAGTTGATTTCACTGCAAATCGTCTGCAATTATTGCGGGATATGATCTCAGGAGACTTGTCCCCTGAAATTGCGGCAGCCTATTTCGGACCAAACGCATTACTTAACAACCTGTCCCAAATACTATCCCAAGAGCAATTAGAACAGTTGCAGGACTATGAATTAGCAGCAAACCAACAAACCACCCGCGACACTTACGCTGGTATGTTTGCGGGTAATAACAGTACTATTTCTGGATTGACCCAAGAGCTTGTCCTCGACGTATTAATGGAGGAACTGCATTCAGCGAGCAACAACTTCGGCGCCATGGTCTCAGCTAACGGCAGTCTGGCTGAAGCGATGGGGGACCGGGAACTCGCCTTCGAGCGGGCCAGAAACCGTCTTGGCAATGACCTAAATCAAGAACAACTAGCCCAGTATGATCGATTTGCTCAGGAGCAAAGCAACACCATTAACTTCACCTTAACGGCTTCCAGCACTGATGGCGAACAACAACAGGTGCAGGTCATGCGAGTAATCTCGGATAATCCGCCAAACTAAGGTATGTTATAGCCGCAACCATCCCTAGGAGTTTCAACATGAGAACCCGTATTTCAGCAAAGGAGTCGTACAGAGTTTTACTCCTGTCTTTCCTTCTTTTGGTAATTACCGCATGTAGCGATCAGACTAGATCTGACAGCTCTGAATCAGCCCAGTTAATGAGCAATTCAGGCGTTAGCGAGTCGGTCGGGTACAGGCGGATAAACACAAAGAACGAAAATGATCCGCTGAATACCCACATCTACGAGCTGGACAACGGACTGCACGTGTACCTCACCGAGAACCACGAAGAGCCCCGCTTTTATGCGGAAATCGCGGTCCGTGCAGGCAGTAAACATGACCCTGCCGATGCCACTGGACTGGCTCACTACCTGGAGCATTTGCTTTTCAAAGGTAACCAGAGCCTAGGCACTCTGGACTACCAGGCGGAGAAACCCTATATAGACCGCATTGTTGAACTTTACGAGGAGCATTTTAGGGAAACGGACGATGCTCGTCGCGCTGAGATCTATGCTGAAATCAACAGCGTAGCCCAGCAGGCAGCGGAGTATGCGATCCCTAACGAGATTGACAAGCTTTATAACAGCATGGGAGGCACTGCGCTGAATGCTCACACCTGGTACGAAGAGACAGTTTACAAAGTGGGCCTTCCATCCAATCGGTTAAACCAATGGGTGGAGATTGAATCGGATCGGTTCGTGGATCCTGTGTTTCGGTTGTTTCATACTGAGCTGGAAACCGTATACGAGGAAAAAAACCGTACCCTTGATAACGGAGGCCGGATTATAGGAACGGCGGTCGATGAACTTCTCTGGAAAGTTCATCCTTATGGCCAGCAACCTACAATTGGTACCGTCGAACACTTGAAAAACCCTTCCCTGATTTACATCCAAGATTACTTCGATACGTACTATGTGCCCAACAATATGGGTATCTTTATCAGCGGTGACATCGACATCGAGGGAACGATTGCGCTTATCAGTGCGAAATTTGGCCACTGGGAGCCCGGGGCTATTCCTGAAGTAGGTCCCTGGGATGAACCACCGCTTCAGGACGCTGAACGAAGGACTGTCCAATATCCAGGAGAAGAGCAAGTACAGATCGCGTTTCGTACTGCCGGTAATGCTAGCCCAGACAAAGAAGCTCTGATACTGGTGGACATGATTCTCGACAACAGTAGCGCTGGTCTAATCAATCTCAATCTCAACCAGCAGCAATTGGTTACCAATGCAGGGTCATCCCCCCTTTTTCTAAATGATCATGGGGTACAACAGCTCTACGGAGTACCAAAGCGGAATCAGACCCTTGAAGAAGTCGAACAGTTACTACTAGAGCAAATTGACATCATTAAAGCCGGGGGTTTCGAAGATTGGATCATTCCCGCCATTATAAATGACTTTAAAAAGAATCAGAAAGCTGGCCTAGAATTCAACACAGCCAGGGTCAGCATAATGCGTCAAGCTTTCATAGAAGGGGCTGATTGGAACCACCACATCGCCGAAATCAGCCGCATGGAGCAACTCACCAAACAGGATGTCATCGATGTAGCTAACAGGTATTTCGAAAACAATTATGTCGCAGTGTTTCGGATTGACGCACAACATGAAGTGCCGCCAGTTGATAAACCACAGATTGATCCAGTTACTATTGATCCAGCTCGTCAGTCAGAATTTGCAGGCCAAGTGCTAGCAATGGACTACTCTGAAATTGAGCCTTCTTTTGTCGAAACCGATACTGATTACCGTGTAGTTGAATTCGGCGACGGCATAGAGCTGTACTATGCCCCCAATCCATTAAATGACCTCTTTACCTTATCCATTAATGTGGACGTAGGAACAGAAGAAATCAAAAAACTTGGGTTGTCCGCTACCTTAATGGACGTAGCTGGCACACAGAACATGAGTAACGAAGAATTGCAGAAGGAATGGTATCGCATGGGGTCTCAATTTCGATTTGGCTCAGGTGAGAACTCCTCTGTTATAGCTGTTTCTGGTTTAGACGAACAATTCGAAAACTCTTTAGAGTTGGCCTTGGATCTAATTAAGACGCCGACTACTGAAGAGGAAACGCTGGAGCAACTCAAGGACATACTATTGAAAACAAGGGAGGACCAGAAAAGCTCACCACCAGCGATTGCTCGAGCTCTTTATCTGTTCAATCGTTATGGTGAAAAGTCACCAATGCTGGAAGCACTCACTAGCGAAGAAATCAGGGAAACCACTCTCGATGAATTGTTAACACTGCCTTCAGAGCTGTTGACTTACAACCACACCATAGCCTACACCGGCTCTCTTCCATTAGAGGACGTTGTCGAGGTACTTCGCCGTAATCACATAATAGGAGACGAGCTTCAAGATACGCCGGAATTCCAGTTCAGGCGGGCACGCCAAGTGGATGATACTGAGCTATTGGTCGTGGACCAGCAGACAGCACAAGCACAGGTTCGAATTGAATTTGCCGATGGCATTTTTGACGAAGAAGAGAGTGTAATATCTTCTCTCTATACCAATTACTTTGGCAGCGGCATGTCTAGCGTAGTTTTTCAGGAGCTCAGAGAAGCTAGAGCATTAGCCTATTCAGCTTCGGCGCGCTATGCCCAAGGCGGCAGATTGAATGCCGAGAATCTTGTGCTTGGAGCTATCGGTACCCAGACTGACAAGACAGTGGATGCGTTGCAGGCTTTTATCGATCTTATCGATAATATGCCCTCTTCCTCGGAAAGATTCGAAGAGTCCGTCAACTCCCTGCTCAACCGTTATAGAACTTCCAAACTGAACTTCCGCGAAGTCATTGGAGCAGTTCGGAGTTGGGAACGAATGGGATTTGAAACGGATCCTCGGAGAGCCCGCTACCAGCAGCTGCAGAATGCTAGCATGGAAGACTTGCTGGAGTTCCAGGAACAACATGTGAAGAATCGAGCAAAACTGATCTCTATTGTCGGTGATCTGTCCATTATTGAGGTAGAGGAACTAGAACAATTCGGTACGGTCCAGGAGATCCAGGTCGACCAACTGTTCGTAAATTAAAAGAATCAAGGCCAAGTTATTTTCTGCTGGGCAAAACTGGGCATTAACCAAGAGCGACTTATTATTAAGCTTTTCCTTTTAGTCCATGAATAAAATCAGTGGCGCAGCCGCAATCTCCGTTTCCGGGTTAAACAAAAGCTACGGGAAATTTAAAGTCATAAGGGATCTGGACCTGGAAATCCAAAATGGGGCCATTCATGGCCTAGTTGGTTTAAATGGCTCAGGCAAGACAACTACGCTGGAATGCATACTAGGCCTTCAACCTTTAAACAGTGGAACTATTTCCGTGTTAGGCCGAAACCCTAGGTTTTTGCACAAATCCCAGGGTAGAGCGGTGGCTATTTTCGATACACCCAGCCTGCACCCTAATCTCACAGTTCGCCAATGTCTGCAGCACGCCAGCTTTTTGTGCAACCAGACTTTCCGACCTCCCAAGGAAGTCGAACAATTACTGGGCATTGAGCAATTCCAAAATTTCAAAATTAGGAACCTGTCGCTCGGTAACAAGCGTCGTACATCAATTGCCCAAGCTCTTCTTGGGAAACCGGAATTGATCGTTCTAGATGAGCCATTCAACGGGCTTGATGCAGAAGGTGTAAATGATGTGCTACACCTCATCACTCGCTTGAATCGCGAAGAAAGCACTACATTTTTGCTATCGAGCCACCAGCTTCCTTACCTGGAGCAGATCTGCACGGACATAGCCATACTTAACAAAGGAAGCATAGCCGTCAGCAGTGATGTTAGCAGCCTGTTAAAAACTTCGGGAAATAAGTTGATGTTAAAAACAACTGCGGAAACCCTAGCTATTTCAGTATTAAATACAATCGAAGGAGCTGAATACCGCTATACCGATAACGATGGTTACCTACATGTACAAATTGCTACGAATGAATCGGCTGAGCTCAATCAAATACTGGTAGCAAAACAAATCCCAGTATCTGAAATGATTCTGCAACGTGGATCTCTCGAAAACCTGTTTCGCGAAATTACCAGTGAGGAATAGTAATTAAAACCACCATGAATGGATTGCGAACAGCATTGAAGTGCGAAGCCTTTATTACCCTGCATACGTTTTCGGGCAAGTTGATACTGCTGGCTCCCACAATAGTCGTAATTCTCCAGTTTCTCCTGTTAAGACTAACAGAGGCAGGCCAAACGGCCAGAGATAACTTGTTAAGCAATCCCTCCTTTGACGAAGTTGTCGCCAATAACGCCTATGGTTACTACGTTGACGGGCTCAGTACCGGGTTGACCATGCTTGGGCTCTTGCTTGTGGCTCAAGCTGCCTACAGCTTTAGCTTCGATCGGGACACTCAAGCAGCGAGACATCTACTTGTTCGACGGGTAAGCCGGTCAAGCTTGATCATCGCCAAATTGCTTCATCTTCATGTTCTCGGAGCTCTGTCCTGTTTATTTTTGATTGTGCTGGCTTACCTCATGAGCGGCTTTTTTTGGGAGTTTGGCGCTATCGTGGAGGACGGGTTTGAACTGATCAGCGAAGAAGAAATCCGCAACGAGATAACAACTGGATTGCGACTGGCACTTATTCCTCTACCGGCGGCCATCGCTTTTGGTGTATTTATATCAGTCTGCGCTCAATCCGCCACCCAGGCAGTCACTACTGCTTTAGGTATTACCTTGGCAATCGATATTTTTAAGACCATGCTTGGTGATTTTACGTATTATATCTACGCGAGTTTCCAGCCTTCTCTCATTGATCAGTCCTACCTTCAAGACGTGAGTCGGTTAGTGCGGGGATACTCGGACGTATTAATAGATGAACAAGTGATGCTATTGAACAACTGGGTACCATTACCAGCCTTGCTGATATTCATAGCAGGGGCGTTGTGGCTGGTNCGNCAGAAAAAAATGTAGCTGATAAAAAATGTAATGATCAAGTTAACCAAAATTCTTCAAGCCATGTTGCTCATTATCTGTGTTTCAATCACAGGTTGTATTAGTTACGATTCGGCACTGTTAGTGCCGTCTATTACCATGTCCGCAGAAGACGTAATTCTCCAGAAAACTGGATCCGAAAACAGTACCCAACTTAATTTCGGCCTGGACGTTGGTCTTAACGAAAGCGATTCGCTTGTAAACGTAGAGACCCTCCCTGGAATCCGTGTTCGCGACACAACTATTAATGGCCCAGCGTATTTAGCTGGAATTCAGGCAGGGGATGTAATTCTGTCTGTTGATGACTTGGAGACTGACCATCCGGATGCCCTGTTAGCCTTACAAAGTCAAATTGACGACCAAACAGAATTCATATTTAAAGTGAGAAGAAATACCATTGTATTTGAAGCGACAGTCACCGGCAGTGTAATGGAACAAAATTCGCCTGCTCGCGAATTATATCGGGCTGATCCATTGGCTACTCGCGCTGGCTATGTGACGGAGCTAGTCACCATCCGGGGACAGACGGAGGTAGCCGCAGCTCGAGTAACTGAATTCTTTCCCGGCAGCCCATTACCAGGGGCGGGAATTAACATAGGCGACCTAGTGCTGGCAGTTAATGGGGCTATTGTGAAGTCGGCACAGGGACTAATTACTAAATTAAATCGCGATTATGAATTGGGAGAACAGGTGCAATTCTCGATCTTTGACGGACAAGAAATCCGGATAACCCCTATTAAATTGTGGGATCCGGGCAGCCGAATCAGTCGTGTTAGCTTAGGACCGCTCCTGCAATACAACTCGTCCTTGAGTCCACGGAGCAGCAGGCTGTCGCTACTGGATTTCTGGCTGTTCGCAGTGTATAGCTATAACCGGACAGAAGGAGAACGGGCACATAGCCTTTTTGGCTTTTTGAACTTTACCAGTGACTATGGCGAACTGGTTGAAGAACAGGATTAGGAGCGCCTTAACTGATGGTTGCATTACAGCGATCTTTTTTAATCNCAGCCTGCTTAGGTTTCGCGGCTTTACTAGGCGGTGACTTTGCTATCGCGCAGAATAATTTTGTTGCCTTCGAGCTCGAGCGGGAAAGCAACTGGGATAGCCTGATTACGGAAGACCTTAATGGTGACGATGCAAAAGACCTGATTTTTTCACATTATCAGCCAGGTATCGGCCGCGAATTGCACATCCATCATCAGCAACTCGATGGCGGTTTTTCGCCAAACCCACAACGAATTGAGATCAAAACCGAAATCATTGCGGTTGGTTTTGCTGATCTCCGCCCGGATCCGGGTAAAGAACTGGTGCTGGTGTCTAATAGTGGAGTGTTTAGCCTTTCAACAGCACTGGAAGGCTATGCAGGTAACATTCGGCAGCTGCTCGAATGGGAATTGATTGCCACNATTCCAGACCTGGAACAAGTCCAGTTTTTCGACGGTGTTGAAGACATCAACCGCGATGGAAAAGTAGATTTCTTGCTCCCCGGAGACGGACAGTACGGTTTCTTTGTCGGAGAAGGCGATGAACAATTCGAACACTTATCCGGATTCAGCACCATTAATGAAAATCAGCGCGCCCTGCAGCGTACTTCTCAGCAAGGGGAACTTAGTGGCAGCATAAGTATAAACGCAGATGATGGCGTGATCGTGGAACTCAGCGCAAGAACTCCTTCACCTTTTAACGGTTTCATTGAAGTTTGGGAAGAACAAGCTGTTGAAGAGCGGCGGACACTGTTAAGTTCGGATCGCTGGATGCCCACAGCTGTTCTGGCGCAAATAAATTTGGACGGGTTGCCAGATGTCGTCTATCTGAATGTGGATGATAATGGCCAAAGTCAACTTAACATTCATTACCAGAATCAGGATTCCGGGTTCAGCTCTACACCCGATTGGATCGGTTCAATCGACGCGCGCGGCAATTTGCAACTGGTAGATATGAACAATGACGGATTAACAGATGTGTTAAGGCTTAGTGGCGAAGGCAACGACTGGGATGCACGTTTCTATGTCAACCAGCAAGGTGCATTTGCAATGGAGCAACCGACTCAGATAATGCGATTCTCAGGTTATGATGTGCGCTTGGATTTCATTAATGCGCAATCGAGTAAACAGCCGGTTCTTAATGTTAGCTATTACACGATCCCGGTCATTGATGTCATTCGAAACGCCAGTATAAACCGAATTCACTTGCTCTTTGGCAGCAATCAAGCAGAACCAGGACAATTGTTCAACCGTCGTCCCGATTCACGCCTGGAAGAAAGTTTTTCAGCGACCAATGTAAGGGGTCTTTCCGAACAGATGTCACTGCGTTATGACATCGACGGTAATGGCTCCGGAGACGCACTTTACATTACCGAAAATGGCACTCTTGCCGCCAAGCAAATCGACAATCAATTGCGCATAGCAGATGAAGCATTCTGGGAATATGTGTCACCCCGGACAGTATTCGAATTCGAGGTTCTTGAATTAAATAATGACCAGAAACCGGACCTGTTATTGCGCCACGGAACCTCCACAACCGTATTGGTAACTTCGCCGTGAAGCGCCATAAAATGTTGCTAAACCTAATCCTGCTGATCGTGGCTAACAAGATAATGGCTGCAAGTTCGGTTGATTACAGGAGCCAACCCTTCGTTTTCCCTCTCGAGAGTGAAAATCTGATTGTGACAGATACTAACGGTGATGGCCTGCGGGAACTAATCACCTTAATTGATCGCAGCATCAGAGTATATTTCCAGGATGAAAAGGGATTTGATTTCGAATCCGGTTATCGAGATATTGAATTACCCGGTTCAGCCGTAGGTTGGGACATTAGCACTAACTATGGCCAAAACGACCATGCCTCTATCATTGCTTTGATCGACGGTCATGAGGTCTTGGCGTGGCATATAGATGGCGACACTATTAGCTTACCCGAATCTATAATAACGGGCCTACCCGGATTTTTAAGCAGCGGAGTTAATCGCCTGCATTTCTCGCGAGATATTAATGGTGATTCTTTAGAGGACCTGATCATCCCCGGAACGGGCAACTTACATCTTTACATTACCAATGGAAATGGAATTTATGAGAGTGGGCTCAGCATCAATTCTGAATCACGATTGCGTACCGAACTCTCAGGTGAATTGGAGCGCCGCACCGGACAGGCAATACGTATTCCGGTAATGGAATTAAGGGACGTCAACGGCGACGGTGCTAATGATCTGATATCACAAACCGATGAGCGCCTTGATGTGTTCATCGCTAACCGCGCCGCAAACGCCTACTTCCCGATGACTCCCTCTTATTCTTTAGATATAGCTGAAATCGAAGAACGACTCGGAGAGTTCGATATCGATAACCTGGATTTCTCCAATCTAACCGGCTTGCTTGCACTCACACATGAAGAGGTCTTGGATGATGTAAACGGTGACGGTATTGAAGACCTGCTCCTGCGTGAAGGAGGCAAGGTGTCGCTTTTCGAAGGTACAACAAACGGTATGGAATTGACCCAACCCAAGCAGGTGTTGCGATCTGGGGGGAACGTGCTAAGCACTTTCCTTTATGATGAAAATGAAGACGGCTTAAAGGACTTATGGCTCTGGCGTGTTGAACCCATCTCAGTTGGTGATATCTTTATTTGGTTAGCTCTGTCAGGTAGCATCGCTATCGAAGCTTTTATCTATCCAAACGAGGGCGAACGTTTTTCACGTCGTCCCACCCGAAAGCTGACCATCGAACTGCAATTCCCGTCCGTAATTAGGCTGGCTACTTCTTTCCAAGAACTTGCTGAAGAAGCCCGAGAAATGCGATCGGTTGGCCTTACGCCAACCAACAAAGCCAACGTTGATAATAATTTTGATGGTGATGACTTATTAGTTCTGGTTAACAACCAAGTGCAAATTTTCCTGAATAGTATAGAGCCTGAGGATTCTTCGACAACATTTCTCGGTGGATTGGGTTACGCGAGAGACAAAGATGATTACACCATCAACATTCGCAATCTCATCGAAAACATCTCTATTACTGAAAATTTACGATTGGCAAGTGTTGACGGCATTACTGCTGACCTATCCATCGAGCTTGATACCGTAGTAAAAAACGGCGACATAATTCCCGCACTACTCAATGCAGATTCCATAGACGATATATTTGTATTTACCCAGCACGACAACAGCTATATACAGGGAATACTATTACTGTCGAAGCAAGAGTGAAGACTCCTCAATCCCACTCTTTAGTTTTAAAGGTTTATTTATGCTCACCAGTAAAATCGTCACGATAAGACGGAAGTGGTGCGAGCTCGACCCATTGCGCCTTTAAATCAACGTAACTAGTTAATTATATTGATTATTAAGAGACAGGCTCGCGACGTGGCAGAGTGCGTTTTATTGTGCTTTAAAGGGAAGTATGGTTTCATCGTTGGCCATTCGAATCAGATTAAAACTAACAAAAAGTAATACGAGATCGTGGCGGACTTTTGATGAGAAAAATTGTAGTAGGCCTGATCTTCGCGATATTCCTGTCTAGCTGCAGCGAGGAACTCACCCGAGCTCGGCCTTATGTACTTGCCACAGCAACAACCGGGGGCACCTACTATCCCGTGGGTGTAGCCCTAGCTACTATCGCTCATGCCCAACTTTATGAGTCTAAAGGCATCTCACTGACTGCAATCAGTTCCGCCGGCTCATTGGAAAACATCAAATTGCTTAGGGATAACCAAGCTCAGTTTGCGTTCTTACAAGGGCCATTCGGGGCCTGGTCCTGGAATGGAGAGGGACCAGTAAATAACCCCCAAACCCACATACGTAGTGTAGGTGCATTGTGGAAAAACGTGGAGCATTTTGTGTTGCTAACCGAGCTTATCGAGTCCGGTGAAATCATGGATCTTAATAATCTGAACGGTGAACGNTACGTATTAGGGGCTCGCAATTCAGGCGCCGAACAGACCGGTCGCTTTATCCTGGAAACCCTCGGCATTGATTATGAAGAAAAATTCAACCTGGCATATATGGGCTACGGACCCACTACCAGCGCGATTCAGGACGGCAATATCGTAGGAATGAATATTCCGGGCGGAGCACCGGTAAGCTCCATTACCCAAGCGTACGCTTTGCTCGGTGATCGTATGTCGATCCTGAACTGGACCCAAGAATCACTTAATAAGATCAATACTAAGTATCCCCTCTGGGACTGGTACGATTTCCCACCCGGTACTTACCCGAACCAGGAAAAACAGGTTCGTACAGTAGCCTCACCAAACTTATTAGTCACCAGGGAAGATATTCCCGAAGAGGTCGTCTACAACTTGACAAAAGTTATATGGGAAAACCTCGCAACTCTTCAGGAAATTCACGGTGCAACCAAGGACATGCGCTTAGAAATTGCCGTTGACGGCCTCGGCGCACCATTGCATCCAGGCGCATTACGTTACTACCGCGAAGTCGGCCTGGAAATTCCTGATCGATTGATTATTGAAGAACCTTCCGCTCCGTTGACGGTAGAAGAAGCCTAGGTTCTACGCATGAAATCTACCTACTTGAAATGGGCTGCCTTCTTCTTCGCCTTATTTCATATTTACTGCAATGTCTTTGCGAGCATCTCGGAATTGTGGCTCTCGGCCATTCACTTTGGTGGGTTTTGCGCAATTTGCGCACTGATGAACAACGAAGCACAGGAATTAAGCAACAGGTCTATCAGTTACTGGATAAACATAGCCCTGGCCGGGACGGCCATCTTGACTTCAGCGTACTTGATACTTTTCGAAGACGCACTTTATGCTCGCGAGACCGAGTACATACTTAGCGACTACGTCTTTTCAATGATCGCCATTGGGCTCGCTATAGAATTTACCCGTCGCACCACTGGCTGGTTCATGCCTGTACTGATCATCCTTAGTCTGTCCTATATTTTGTTCCTAGGACGCTATATCAGTGGTGTGTTTTCTTTTCCAGGGTTGAGTCTGGAGACAGTCTTATACCGCAGCTTTTTCACCAGTGAGGGTATGTTCGGGCTAACCGCTCAGATTTCTTCCACCTTCGTGTTTATGTTCATCATTTTTGGCTCTTTCCTACTGAAATCTGGTGCCGGCGACTTTATTGTACAAGTAGCACAGTGTCTGACGCGGCGCATAACTGGCGGAGCAGGACTGGTATCTGTTATCGGTTCTGGCTTAATGGGTTCAATATCTGGATCAGCAGTAGCCAACACCGTTTCGATTGGTGTTATCACGATCCCAATGATGAAGCGCTCTGGATTCTCTGCAAGATTTGCCGCCGGGGTTGAAGCTGCGGCATCTACAGGAGGCGCACTGATGCCCCCTGTCATGGGAGCTGGTGCTTTTGTTTTAGCAAGCTATACCCAAATTCCCTATCTTACCGTTATCGCAGCATCGGCTTTGCCCGCTTTGCTTTATTTTTTGACAGTTTCCTATTTTGTTCGCATAGAAGCGAAACGCTTGGGGATGACTCCNGTAGTCGAAGAAAATGCAGAGAAAGTTTCCGATGTCTTAAAAGAAGGCTGGCATTTTATTATTCCTCTTACAGTACTGGTTGGATTTTTGATCGCCGGTCGCACACCAACCTCTTCGGCCGCGTTTGCCATCATCAGTGTTATTGCGGCTTCTTGGTTGTCCACCAAACCTATGAGACTCACAGATATTTTCGACGCCGTAGTTGGTGGTGTAAAAACCATGGTATCCACCGCTCTATTACTTGTCGCTGTTGGCATAATCATCAATGTGGTAACGACTACGGGCATAGGTAATGCTTTCTCACTGATGATCGTGGAATGGGCCCAAGGTAACCTCTTCGTTACGCTCATCTTGGTGGCGCTTGCTTCACTAGTGTTGGGCATGGGGTTGCCTGTTACTGCTTCCTATATCGTACTCGCCACATTATCAGCCCCGCTGATCTTTGATCTAATTAGCCAGTCTCAATTACTGTCCGCTCTGCAGACCCAAGATATACCTTCAAATGTTGCCGCTACCATTGGCTTGTTCGGTGGAGACCCAGTAGTTGCCTTGCAAGAAATGCCGCTGGAGATGAAACAGCTCATTCGCCAAGAAATGATTGATCCGGAAATGCTCACAGGAATGTTGTTGAGTGCTCACCTGATTATCTTCTGGTTGTCTCAGGATAGTAATGTCACCCCCCCAGTCTGCCTGGCCTCCTTCGCCGCCGCCGGTATCGCTGGTACCCCGCCCATGGCGACAGGTTTTACCAGCTGGAAGGTGGCTAAAGGATTGTATCTGGTCCCAGTGCTCTTCGCGTACTCACCATTGATCTCTGGCAGCTGGTCCGAACGCATTGAAGTATTCCTATGGTCCAGCATGGGGCTATATGCCCTCGCAGGAATTCTTCAATGGCATCTTGAGAGGAAGATTAACCTCCAGATTGCGGTACTATTGCTGCTCAGTGCCGTGTTGCTGATGTGGACTCCCTTTCCTATTTATTACCATATGTTCGGTGCTGCAATTCTTTTTACAATAATCATCGTGCAGAACCGTCAAAAACCGGCTTCTGTCGCCACCACTTAGACCAAAACTCGAGACAATAATGACTAATTACACCGCTCAACAAATTCACCTGATGACTCGCCCCGAAGGTATGCCAACCTTAGATGATTTCAAGTTGGTTGAAGTAGAACTCGAATCTCCCAACAAAGGCCAGGTGCTAGTCAAGAATCGTTATATGTCTGTTGATCCCTACATGCGTGGTCGCATGCGCCCCGAAGGGGTCTATGCTGCACCCTATGCGTTGAACCAAGTGATGTACGGCGGAGCGATAGGTGAAGTAATAGAATCCAATGACAGTGATCTCCAGTTAGGAGATATTGTGACTAACCAGGCAGCCTGGCAGGACAAATTCGTAACCGACGCGGGGGCTGTCAGCAAATTGGTTCCGTTTGATTCGGACCAGCTTTCGCTCTACCTCGGCACGCTCGGAATGACTGGCCTGACAGCTTATGTTGGTCTGCTTAAATTCGGCGAACCGAAAGAAGGCGAAACAGTTTTTGTGTCTGCCGCTTCCGGAGCGGTCGGAGCCAACGTCTGTCAAATAGCGAAACTAAAAGGATGTCGCGTAATCGGCAGCGTCGGAAGTGATACTAAGGCACAATGGTTACAGGATGAATGCGGTGTAGATGCTGCAATCAACTACAAAACATGTGGTGATTTAACCGAAGCCTTAAGCGCAGCAGCGCCCGAGGGTATAGATGTTTATTTCGAAAATGTGGGCGGCTCCCATTTACAGGCTGCCTTGAATGTAATGAACCCTTTTGGACGCATTCCTGCCTGTGGCATGATTGCCACTTATAATAATGCCCAACCCGCACCGGGCCCAAATAACCTTATGCTAATTGTGGGCAAGAAAATACGTATTAACGGATTCATCGTTTCGGACTATGGCGAAATACACCCCCAATTCCTAGAAGATACTGTCAAGTGGATAAAGGAGGGCAAGATTAAAAGTAAGGAAACGGTGGTGGAAGGACTGGAGAATGCCGTTGACGCCTTTCTTGGGCTATTCAGCGGTGATAATTTCGGAAAAATGATCGTTAAAATTTGAACCAACCCACACTCGTTCGTGAGAAAGAATTATTTTTGTTGCCCTAATACCTGACCCATCTGGTCTTTTGTGCCCTTAGACCCGTGTGCTTTGCGCAGTGCGAATTTCCTTCCTACGATGCATAAGCAATCGAAAAAACCGGGTACAACTGAATACCATTAGATCAATTGCTAAGATGCTGAGAACAGCTAGCGCCAAGCCCCATTGTATTGCTATAGAATTAAGCGGCACGGTATAGCTGTACTGCTCCATAGCTTCGTTGAAAAATTCTCGATCTGACACAAAGGCTATATGCCAGGCTGACGCGGCCATATTGCTCTGTAGAGCAGTTTGTTCAGTGGTGATCCGATTATAACGATCCACGATCAGTCGGATGCTAGCGGCGTCTCGCTGGAACACTTCATCATTGCTTTTCCGATAGTAGGCTATAAGCGATTCAAGATCACCACTGAATAACCGGTCAGCGGTATCTTGGAAACCAGTGATATTGATACTGACCTCTCGAAAATGCGCGTCTATACGCTGCTGATACTGGTCCATAAAACTCGGCACCTGGATACCCAGTAGCAAACCGATGGCAAATAGCACCAATCGGCCGTATGCCCTGAATAAAGATGTAAATAGAAAAGTCACGGAAATAAAGTAGAAGTATGGGAAGCCAGAACCTTGAGGTAGTTGATAATTAGACCCTTAATAGCCAGCCTAAGTTCTACTCTGCGTTAATAAATTGCGAAAATCTATAATGGGCATTGGAGTAAGAAATATAACCAACCATGGTCTATAAAAGAAGATCTCTCCACATTGAATTTCATACCAACGGACACGCCTGCTTTATGTTAATCGCGCGTTATCCTGAGGCGAATGCTAGTTCTACCCGTCAGTTCTATATTGCCTCGCAAACGGTAGCCTTCAACAGCTTCTCGCATAACACTGAACATCCAGCGGGCCAGATCGTCATTCGGAGCTGTAATCAAAAAGAAAGCGTTATGTTTTTCTGCTTGCCTAGCAATATCCTTCAGCTGATCTCGCGCTGTTTCGCTGCGTCGCGCAAATTCGCGATCGTCAAGTTTAAAAAATAAATCACCCGAGTTGATCTCTTCTTGGAGNTCTATCCTTGCCTGGGTGATAGCGGGGTGATCTTCATCAACAAACTGTGCCCGCTCAATCATTAGTTCAGCATCGGAAAATAANCCCTGACGGCTAGCATCACCGGCAAGTTCAACGTAGCGTATTACGATATCGTCCANTCCCTGATGAGCAATTTCATTGTTCGGATCATATGCCAACACACGCTTAAAGCGTGCATGGGCATTATCATCAACGGGAGTCAACAGCCGGTCAGCGTCCAAAGCCTGCAGGCCCTCGAATAAAAGATCAGCGATGATGCGCTGCAGATCAGTATCCTCTTCCCCCGCATAAACCTCAGCCTGATCCAGCGTATTAATAGTGCTTATATTTACCTCACGTGACGCCACCCCCTCACCTTCAGTTGGCTCTTGGTCTTGAATGGCACAAGACTGCAAGATCAGAGCAACTATGCTTGAAAGAGCCAATTTACGGATCATTATCTGGTATGACATCACGTTAGTAGTTCGGAAAATGGAATAAATTCGAGGGTGTCTCCCCTAGCGACCGAGGTATGTGGCGGGATTATGGCAAGACCATCAGCCCTGCTCAAGGAACTGCCTGCACCGGAACTCTGGTTATCGTAAGACTTTAACTCAGATCGTCCTATTCCATCTTTGCCTAAGTAAGCCCGAATGTACTGCTGACGCTCGCCGGATTTACCACTATCAAATCCCGCTCGCGCCTGAAATCTTGCGGCTGCAGTGAGATTACAGCCAAGCATGGCAAGCAAGCAAGGCCTGACAACGAGTACAAAAGTTACGAACGCAGAGACCGGATTACCAGGCAAGCCAAAGAACTGGGTATCACGAACCTTGCCACTCGCAAAGGGTTTACCAGGCTTAATTGCCAGCTTCCATAATTCAAGACTGCCAACTGCCTCAACGGCCGCTTTGACATGGTCTTCTTCTCCGACAGAGACACCACCGGTACTCACTATACAGTCTGCTAGACTTGCCGCTTCTTCCAGCGCCTGCATAGTGCTAACGAGATCATCCTCAATAACTCCTAACTCTATAACCTCGGCATTTATTATCCGCAACAAAGCAGAGAGCATGAAGTAATTGGAATTGTATATCTGGCCATCCTTTAACTCGACACCGGGCCGTACTAATTCATCGCCAGTAGTCATAACAGCTACGGTTAGTTTCCTTTGCACAAGCAGCTGTGTCAGGCCAGTAGATGCAGCTAGACCAATATCCTGGGGCCGCAACCGGTGACCAGCCTCCAAGAGGGTTTCACCTGCTCGGATGTCTTCACCCACTTTACGCAGATTTTCTCCTGGCTCGACCATGTTAAGTATTTCCACCTGATTGCCGTCCAAGGAACAGTTCTCCTGTATGACGACCGCATTAGCTCCTTGGGGAAGAGGTGCTCCGGTAAATATCCTTGCTGCTTCTCCATCAGATAATGGCTTGCCAACCTGCCCCGCC
>JGI24816J26688_1000036_pt1 | contig 25542 bp, 26 predicted proteins | sample METZYME_3_250m_FD_26688 | JGI IMG/M metagenome (IMG submission 26688)
CTATCCCACTTTAAAGGTTTGCCATGAAGTACAAAAACGGCATCCGGATTTACTGGGCCTCCCAAAAGTAAATTTTGTTGGCTTAAATCCGATACTGTTGGCTTAAATCCGATACTACTTTTAACTTCAAACTGTTAAATAAGTCTATCGTTTTTATGTTTGTGGATCTGTTGACGATGATTCCCATTGATCCTTCAGAATTGTGATCACAGATATAGATCAAGCTATCAGTGAAGTAGGAGAAATGCTTTTCACTTGGTGAGAAGTAAAGTAATTTATCTTTGCAGGTTTCAGGATTTTCAGAAGGCATAGTACTTATTATTTCTCAAATTGATCCAGTAAGTAAAAAGCTGAAATGACTAATGAATGATCAATTTCTCCATTAGTAATTAAATTTGGAATTTTATCTAAATCAATTTCTAACACCTCAATGTCTTCCATATTATCTAATTGCTGGTCTCCTATTTTCTCTACATTATAGGCAACATAAATATAAGTATCATTCGACATTAAAGCTGGATTAGGTGAAATTTTTCCAATTTCATGGACTTCATCAGAGCCATAGCCGGTTTCTTCCTTCAATTCACGTATAGCAGCTGATAAGGCATCTTCTCCTGCATCTACCATTCCCCCTGGAGTTTCCAACGAGACCTCTTGGCTACCAAATCTGTACTGCTTAGTCATTATTACCTTCTGCTCTTTTGTAATGGGAATGATATTTATCCAGGTTGGTGCATCCACTACCCAGACAGGATGGGTGTTATCTGTTTTGGGAGATAGAACTTTATCTTCTCTAAATCCAAAAAATTTGTTTCCAAAAATTTGCTTGGTATCCAATGTCTTCCACTTTTTGGGCATTAACCTTCCTTTTTATTTTCTCTAAAGAGATAATAGCACTAGTTTATTACAGGAGAGAGTATGTCAAAGCACGCAGCATTAGATCGTTTTGGTAGATCAGGTAACCCTTTAATAAGATCTGATCTTTTTAACCAAACAGCGCTTGATAACGAAGGTGTAACGACCTTAGATGGAGCGGTTAATAAAACAGCTATCCTTTTAGCTTTAACAGTATCAACTGCAGCCATTAGCTGGAATTTTCAAGGACCAACAATGGGTTTAATTTCTGGGATCGGTATGTTTGCAGCTGTAATAGCTTCATTAGCGACCTACGGTCTGTGGATCTTTAGATGGATCATCAAACCAACTCCACATAGAGCTCCCTATACAGCGCCTATCTATGCAATAGGTATGGGTTTTGCTATTGGTTTAATTTCAGAACAGATGGAAAGCCTATTTCCAGGTATTGTCATTCAAGCAGTCTCTCTAACTTTTTTTGTAGCCGCATCATTACTACTTCTTTATAAGACCGGAGTTATTAGACCTGATCAGAATTTTTTGCTCATCATGGTTTCAGCAACATTAGGTATATTTTTTACCTATATAGCTAGTTTTATTTATGCAATGGTCACTGGTAGTTCGTTTTCAATCATCACTGATACAGGTCTTATGGGAATAGGATTTAGTCTTCTTGTTGTGGCAATTGCAGCTCTTAATCTAGTGTTGGACTTTGATATTATCGAGCAAGCAGCTGAAAATAGAACTCCAAAATACATGGAATGGTTTGGTGCCATGGCTTTAGTCGCGACTTTGATTTGGTTGTATCTTGAAATACTAAGATTGATTGCAAAACTTAGATCATAATTAATGAGTACTATCACCTTATTATTAGCCTTATTAGGTATAGCTTCTTTCGCAGTATTATTTTACTTTTTAAGGTTTAAGGCTTCCTCAAGGCAGACTGATAGAGATAATCGTATTCCTTGGCATAAAATATGGTTTCAGAGAGAACGATATAAAGAAACAAAAGCTTCGATTGAAGAACAAAACCAACCGAAAGTTGAAAAACAATCTTCAGAAGAAGAGGACGCTGATTTTAAAGATTAGTCGTTAAGTTTTAAGGCAATTTACCCGATAGCTTCCACAAATAGTTTTTCGTAGTCCTGCAGAGTAGGAATTACTGGATTAGTGAAGGAGCACACATCCACCACTGAATGCTGAGCGAGATCTGGAATCATATCTTCAACTATACCCATCTCTCCTAGATTTTGAGGCAAACCAATCTGATTATTTAAGTTTTCTACTACTTCAGCCAAATCTGAAGATTCAGATAAGCCCATGCTACGAGAAATTCTTTCGTATTTGTCTCCCACATGAGATTTATTAAACCTTATTATGGTGGGTAAGATGACACCATTTAATGTGCCGTGGTGTAACCTCAATTCTTGATTTGCACCGCAAGCATGACTCATAGAATGAACAGCTCCTAATCCTTTTGTGAATGCCATAGCACCTTCGGTAGCGGCCATCATCATATTCCATCTAGCTTCTTTGTTGGATCCATCTTTAACGGCTTTAAGTAGATTTTCGCCTCTAAATATTCTCTCTATTCCATCAAGTCCAACAGCTTCAGCAGGCGGATCAATCGTTGGTGATAAAACAGCTTCAACACAGTGAGTAAAGGCATCCATTCCTGCTCCAGCTGTCATAACAGGAGGCAATCCAAGTGTCAGATCAGGGTCGCAGATTGCCGCGTCGGGTATTAAATGAGCGCTTGCCAAAATTAATTTTCTACCGTCATTCATGATAATAACTGAACCTGAAGAAACTTCACTGCCAGTACCAGAAGTAGTAGGTATAGCGAGCAGAGGGGCTGTATCGGTAATTTTTTCAACGCCTCCTTCATTAACCGAGTAATCCAGAATGGTACCTTCATGGGTAGCTAAGATAGATACGGCCTTACCTAAATCAATGCTGGATCCACCACCAAATCCAATGATGCCATCGCATCCTTCAGCTTTATACATTTCTAATGCCTTTTCAACAGCTTCTTGCGTTGGATTGGCAGGGGTTTGATCAAAAACAATTGGAGTAAACTCATTTGATATCAGGTTTCTTGCTTGGTCTAACATTCCCAGTTGGACTAGGCCTGGGTCTGTACATATCAAAGGCCTTTTTATACCCATGCCCCTTAGAACTTCTGAAATTTGTTCTATGGCACCATGATCAAAAATAGGTTTATTGATGTAATTTAACTGTGTCATGAATTTCTCCAAGTTTGGCTAAAGAATTAGCTTCAAATTAGTTTACACTTAAACTTCTTTAAAAGCATTCTGACAAAAAGGTAATTTAGTGGACTTAGATAATTCAAAAGCTATAAGAATTAAAGTGATGGATTTTTTAGCCAGAAGAGAGCATACGGGTAAAGAAATCTTTTCTAAGCTAAAGAATAGAGTTGAGTCCATAGAGCTTTTAAAGGCTGAAATCGACAAACTTGAAGGAGAAGGCTTGATTGACAACAAGAGATTTGCTGAGCAATACATCTATTCTAGATCCTTAAGAGGGTATGGGCCTCTTAGGATAGAACAGGAATTAAAACAACGAGGTGTAAATGAAAATATTAGTCAGCCCTTAATGAAAGACATAGATTGGACCAGTTTTGCTATAGAGGTTTTGAAGAAGAAGACAGCTGGGATTTTTCCTGATGAGACTAAGCAAATACTTAAAATAAAGAAATTTATGAACTATAGAGGCTTTAATTTTAATCAAATAGAGAAAGCTTTTTCTTCATATAAAAAAACATAAAAATAGGTTATGGACTTAGCAAATACACAATCATATGATTACACTATCTTTGAGTAATGAGTTATCAAGTATTAGCTAGAAAATGGCGCCCCAATAGTTTTGCAGAGGTTGTAGGTCAGGAGCATGTAGTAAAAGCCCTGTCCAATGCATTAGACAGTAACAAAATACATCAAGCTTACTTATTTAGTGGAACCAGAGGAGTCGGCAAGACCACCCTAGGAAGAATTTTAACTAAATGTTTAAATTGCGAAGAAGGCCTCCAGTCATCTCCGTGTAATAAATGTCAGGCCTGTGAATCTATTAATGAAGGTCGATTTATAGATTTCCAAGAAGTGGATGCAGCCTCAAGAAGGGGAGTGGAAGAAACTCAGCAACTTTTAGAAACAGTCATGCATATGCCCGGTTCATCCAGGTACAAAGTTTATTTAATTGATGAGGTCCATATGCTTTCAAAGCACAGTTTTAATGCCTTACTCAAAACCTTAGAAGAACCGCCTCCACACGTTGTGTTTATCCTTGCAACTACTGAACCAGAAAATGTTCCAGCGACGGTGTTATCTAGGTGTTTGCAATTTCATCTTAAGAATCTAACACCGACTCAACTAAGCGATAGATTGAAGGAAGTATTAAGTGAAGAAGGCATTAAATATGATGATGAAAGCATTAATCAGATTTCAAGAGCAGGTAGAGGAAGCTTAAGGGACTGTCTGACTATAGCGGATCAAGCGATCGCATTCTGTAATGCAAGCTTAACTGATTCGCTTATTTCTGAAATGCTGGGAACTCTGCCCTACGACAAAGTCTACGAGTTAATAGATTGTGTTATTAATGAAAAAGCTGACAAGTTGGTTAAGAATCTAAGAGAAATTTCCAGTTTAAGTGTTGATTATCAAAGGCTAATGGATCTGCTTTTAGAAACACTTCAACACATGGCCATAATCCAGATTTCACCAGAAACGGTTTCGGATTTGAATTTACCCTCAGAAGATATAATTCCTTTGTCTGAGTCTTTAAAGGCTGAAGAAATTCAATTACTTTATCAAATAGGCTTGATAGCTAAGAGGGATATGGATTTAGCGCCTAACATCGGAGATGGATTTGAAATGGCTTTACTTCGAATGATGTCATTTCTCCCTGAAGAAAAGGAAACAACACAAAGTAAAAAAAAAGTAGTTGAGGATAAAGCCGAATTAAAAGAAGAAACCATTTCAAAAAAGAGTTCTTCTAAACCAACTGCAACAACTAAAAACGACACTGAAAAGAAAAAGAATTCTTTAGCTTTTCTAGACAGCAAAGAGTGGAATAAGATTTTTAATTCTTTGAAATTGGGTTCTGGTACAAAGCAATTAATTTCTCACTGCTCCTTTTTAAGGGCAGAAGACACAGTTATTTATTTTTCTATGCCAAAAGATAAATTAGAAATACTTAATGGAACACATCGGGAAAAATTCCAAGATTGCATAAACGCAGCTTTAGATTTTGAGTGCGTCATCTTCTTCGAGGAAGGGGAGGCTCTTGAGTCCTCGCCTAATAAAACAAAGCAGAAGAAGAAAGCAAAGAGGTTGAATAAGGCATCAGAAGCTATAAAAAATGATCCGGCAGTGAAAAATATATTGGATTCTCTAGGAGGAACAATTATTGAGTCTTCAATAACTCCTAAGGAATCTCAGTGAATAATATCAGTCCTCTTGTAGACGGCTTGATTGAAGCTTTTCAATGCTTACCAGGAGTGGGTCCTAAATCTGCTAGACGAATGGTTTTACATCTTCTAGAAAAAGACAGAGAGGCAGGTAAGATTTTAGCTGAATCTTTAGCTCAGACACTATCAAACGTAGGCCAATGCAAAGAGTGCAGGATATTCTCAGAACAAGACCTTTGTATTATTTGTAATGACAAAAAGAGAGATTCAACGATTTTGTGTGTTGTCGAAACAGTTTCCGATGTTTTTGCTATTGAAGAAAGTCATCAATACAGAGGAAAATATTTTATTTTACACGGTCACTTATCTCCCATAGACAACATGGGTCCGGAAGAATTAGGTCTGGCTCAGTTAATAAAAACAGCTAAAGAAAATACATATGCTGAGATTATTTTAGCCACTAATTCCACTTTGGAAGGTGAGGCCACAGCTAACTTTATCTTTGAAGGATTAAAGGGAATAGAAACTTTAAAGCTTAGTCGATTAGCACGTGGTGTTCCTTTAGGTGGTGAATTGGAGTATGTTGATGGAGGAACTATCATGCATGCTCTCAGTGGCAGAACTATTCTAAAATCTGACAGCTAGTTTTGATATAAATCTATAATCGCCGTACTCATTGCTTTTACACCTGTAGATATAGTTGGTTCAGGATCTGGAAGAAAGTAAGCAGAATGCAGAGACGGCAGTCCTATATTTTCTCTGAGAGAAGTGTCATAAACTTTCTTATTTACTGCACCCAACCAAAATAAAGCTGTTGGAATAATTGGTTCAACTCTACCGTACATACCAAAATCCTCGCCTCCCATTACTGGCGAGAGCTTCAAAACATTCTCTTTACCTAAAGCAGTTTCAAAGCTGGTCCGGACTTTTTCGGTCAATTCTGGGTTATTGAAGAGTGCAGGGGTATATTCGTCCTTAAGTGTTATTTCAGGGTAAGATTCTTTTGATAAGCCATTGGCTTCAGCTAATCCTCTTGCCATCCTTCTAATTGTTGAGATAGTTTGATTCCTAACTTCATCTGTATAAGAGCGTAAAGTTAACTGAAGTCTAACTTCACTAGGAATAACATTATGTTTTGTGCCTCCATGTATGGAACCCACGGTTACCACAGCTGCTTCTATAGGAGCTATTTCTCTGCTTACTATAGTCTGTAAATTGTTTATGAGTTGAGAAGCCATAACAATAGGATCTTTTGTAGTGTGTGGATAAGCCCCATGTCCCCCTACACCTTTAATAGTAATATCCATTGAATCAACATTTGCCATTGCCCATCCAGGTACAAAACCAACTTTTCCAGCAGGAAGGTTAGCACTTACATGAAAAGCTAAATTGAAATCAGGTCTAGGAAATTTTTCAAAGATGCCTTCTTTGATCATATTTCTGGCTCCTCCACTAACTTCTTCAGCTGGTTGCAAATTAATCAATAAAGTTCCCTGCCATTTATCTTTTTTTTCTAATAAATTTATTACAGTTCCAATTAGGGAAGTCATATGTATGTCATGACCGCATGCATGCATGGTGAACACTTCATCTCCAACCTGGTTAACAGATTTAGTCCTGCTTGCATACGGAGCACCAGTTAATTCCTCAACGGGTAGGCCATCCATATCAGCCCTGAGCATAATTGTTTTTCCTTCACCGTTTCTAAACAAAGCAACAACCCCATAACCTCCAAAGTTTTCTGTAACTTCAAGCCCTAGGCTCATTAAAATGTTAGCCAATTTATTTGAAGTTTTTTCTTCTTTAAATGAAAGTTCAGGATTGGCATGAAGTTCTTTATAGAGATTTATCAGATCAACTTTGTTATCTGCTTGTAAAGACGAAGTCGAAACAATAAAAATAAATAGAATAGAGAGTATAATTTTCATAATTTTTAAGAATTTAGCATCGTTGCAAAATATCAAAATAGCACATAACTGATCAACAGGAAATTATAGTTAATGACAATAAAATCGGATAAATGGATTAAAAGAATGGTAAGTGAGAAAGGAATGATTGATCCTTTCGAGCCTAAACAAGTAAGAAAAAACGGTGAGAAAAGACTCATTTCTTATGGTACATCTTCTTACGGATATGATGTTAGGTGTTCAAATGAATTCAAAATTTTCACTAATATAAATTCTGCTACCGTGGACCCAAAACATTTTGACGAAACCAGCTTTGTTAATTTGGTGAATGATGAATGTGTCATACCACCTAATTCTTTTGCGTTAGCAAGCACTATAGAATATTTTAAAATCCCAAGAAATGTACTGACTATTTGTTTAGGTAAATCCACTTATGCCAGGTGCGGAATAATAGTTAATGTAACTCCTCTAGAACCTGAATGGGAAGGTCATGTAACGCTTGAGTTTTCGAATACTACCAGTCTACCTGCAAAAATTTATGCAAACGAGGGCGTAGCACAAATGATATTTTTAGAATCAGATGAAGAATGCGAAACCAGTTACAAAGATAGGGGCGGTAAATATCAAGGTCAAAAGGGCGTAACACTCCCTAAAACTTAATCACCAAACTCTAGACTCTTTAATAAAAGGTCTGATTTTCTACCATCAGTATTTAGAATTCTTACAATAGAAAAGTCTAGATCTGGAGCAAACCAGTATATTTGTTCTCTTTCTTCTTCAGGAAGGAATTCTCTTTCCACTCTTAAAGTATTAAAAATTCCAAATGGCGTCTCAGTTTCCTCAAACCCTTTTAAAAAGTAAGTTCTCTCCTTTATCTCTCCCCTAAAATAAACTAGGTATTTAATTTTTTCTGGCAGGGCATTGATGTCCATTGATCTTAAGTCCAGTCTCATTTTAAGTTGAGCTGTAGCCGGACCTAATGTTCCATCAATTAATTTGAGTGAACCTTTATTCTTTCCTTCTTCATAATCCAAAGTAAGGTTTTTCCAATTAAAGCGAGCCGAAGCTTTAATCTTTTTAAACAGTATTTTCATACTAATTTTATGATCTAGAGGAATTACGGAGTCTTCTTTTAACTCAAAAGAAGAGACTTCTTTTCTTTGAAAAACTCTTCCACCATCTACTGTGGAACCCATTTCCCAAATATTATTTTCTTTTTTCTCAAGCCAAACTTCCATATCGCCAGCTTTCATGGTCAAAGTGGCTTTCGAAGGTTTCAATACCTCTAATTTTTCTGCTGAGAGTTGAAATGCAAAAAACGTAAGTAAAATAATAAAAAGTTTATTTGTCATTAATGTCTCCAATTTTTAGTTCTCTGTCCTCAAAATATACTTTTCCTTCAGTTAATCTTAACAAACCTTCACCAAACCAACTTACTACCTTTGGATATAATTCATGCTCAAGTTTGTGTATCTGTTGTTCAAGCTGTGCGACTGATCTAGTAGTAATTTCTAGAGAAGATTGAGCACATATGGGGCCTCCATCTAAGCTTTCGTCAACAAAATGCACTGTAATTCCGTGAATATTATCTGATGACTCTAAAACTCTTTCGTGGGTGTTCAGTCCTGGGTATTTAGGAAGAAGAGAAGGGTGTATGTTGAGTATTTTTCCTGTAAAGGCGTTGATAAATACAGGACTCAGAATCCTCATAAATCCTGCTAAAACAACTAAATCAGGGTTATAAATAGATAAAACTCTTACCATCTCAGCATCAAAGTCTTCTCGTGTTTCAAAATCCTTATTACTTACTACCTCAGTAGGTATTTTTACCTCTTGTGCTCTTTGCAGTCCGTAGGCATCTTCTTTGTTACTCAAGACACAACAAATCTTTCCTGAAATCTGGTTTCCTTCAATAGCATCCATCATAGCTTGTAAATTTGAGCCATTACCTGAGATAAGTACTGCAAAAGAAAAATTTGTCATTTAATTAACTTTTATTTCTATGGGCTCTTCTTCTGTTTTCTTCGGTTCCACTTTTCCTATTACCTTAGAATCAATATCTAAACTATCCAGTAGTTTTATTGCATCTGCCACATCAGCCTCTTTGAGTGCTAGGACCATTCCGATACCGCAATTAAAAGTGGACAACATCTCTTTTTGAGTAATATTTCCTTTAGACTTTATCCATTCAAAAAGTTCATAAGCTGGCCATTCTTTTTCCTTAAAGTTGATTTTCGCAATAGAATCAGGTTTTAAAATTCTTGGGATATTTTCGTAAAAACCTCCGCCCGTTATATGAGAAATAGCTGAGATTTTAAAAACTTTAGTTAATTCAAGTATTTCTTTTACATAGATTCTGGTTGGAGTTAGGAGTTTTGAACCCAGACTTTGTTCGTTAATTTCTAATAATAATGACTCAGGTTCTTGGTCAATAATTTTTCTAATCAGAGAGAACCCATTAGAGTGAACACCATTAGAGGCTAAGCCTAAAAGAATATCTCCATTCTCAGCTAATTCCTTGCCGATCATTTTATTTTCATCTACTACACCCAAAGCAAATCCGGCAAGGTCAAAGCTGTTTTCAGGGAAGCTGTTTGGATGTTCTGCAGTTTCTCCACCAACAAGAGAACAGTTAGCTTGCTTACACCCTTCAGCAATTCCTTGTACTACTTTTGAAGCCAATTCCACGTTGAGACTGTCAGTGACATAATAATCCAGGAAGAGTAGTGGTTCTGCCCCGCATGTAACCAAGTCGTTGACACACATGGCAACTAAATCGATACCTATAGTATCGAATTTTCCCATTTCTCTAGCTAACTCAATCTTAGTTCCCACCCCGTCTGTGCAAGTTACTAGAATTGGGTTTTCTATATGTTTAGGTAATTTACTTAAAGCGGAAAAGGAACCTAGACCAGAAATAATTTCAGATCTACGAGTTTCTTTCACAAACGGTTTTATCCTTTCAACAAGTTCATTGCCTGCCTCAACGTCGACACCTGCATCTTTATAGCTAAGAGATGAATTTCTTTTATTGGCAAGAGGTGTGTTTTCCTTTGGAACTTTTTTGCTCATAGATTTAGAATTAGGGAAAGTATTTTAGCAACCATCTTAATTAAGTTCTGCTTGTTATTTTTGAAATGAAAAAATTTTATTTAGTTTATGTATTTTTACTCTGTATTTCACAGTCTATATGCGGTGAAGAGGGCTATGCATTTAAAGAGCTTTATGAAATCCAAGTAGAATTAAAAGGGACCGATAGAATTTCCATAAATGAAGGCATGAAGCTCGCCTTTCAAAATCTAATGCTAACCTTATCAAGTAATTCAGAGATAAATTCTTATCCTGCCGTTTCCAAAGCGGTTAAAGACTCAGAGAAATATATTAGTGAATACAGACTGTCATCAGAAGATGACAGTATTTTGGCCATTTTCTCTTTCAATGGTGAAGAAGTTAGAAAACTTTTATCAGAAAATAGTTTGCCATTATGGATTGGAATCAAACCTAGAGTCCTATTATTCCTTCCCTGTAAATCTGAATCATTCTTAATAGTTGATGAAGAAGAGATTTTAATAAAAAGACAAGAAAGTTGTTCCGAAATTAAATCAAAGATAAATTCTAGGGGCTCAATGAGAAATATAGTTTTTATTGAGCCGGTATTAGACTTAATAGACCTAAAGTACTTAAACCTTTATGAGCCGAGATCGGACCAAGATTTTTTAAATAAAATTTCTTCAAGATATGGGTTAGAAGACTGGATGATCTGTTATATACAGAACGAGTACGGACTTTTAATTACTGAACCTTTTTGTCTATCACCCATTTCAGATTTCAAAAGGATTTCGTTAAATGACATGGTAGATACACTTGCAGACGAGCTGTCTAAAGATTTTCAATTAAATATAGATCCTAATGTCAAAAGTGAGTTAAGAATCTCGGTATCTGGAGTTGAAGAACACAAAGACTTGCTTAATGTCGAAAGGATAATTGAAACCAACGCCTTGGTTTATGCGTATAGTATTAGTTCCATTTCTAGTGATACTGTTACTTACTTATTATCAATAAGAGGGCAGGTCTCTGATCTGGAAAAATTAATGAATGTGAATCCACTTTTAACTAATCAGCCTTCCCAAGAGAATGGAATAGATCTCGAGTATTTTTATCAGGTAGAAAGATAGTGTTTCAACTTATTCCCAATGTAATAACTTCATTGAGATTATTGTTAGCCATTCCCATTTGTTTTTTTATTTATCAAGGAAGTGAGTTACTGGCTCTTCTTCTCTTTATTTTTGCAGGTATATCAGATGGTTTCGATGGGTATTTAGCCAGAAGGTTTGGTTGGGAAAGTGAATTTGGGAAATTATTAGATCCTTTAGCAGATAAATGCTTAATTCTAAGTACCTTACTAGCTCTTGCTTACGTTCAACTGTTACCTATCTGGCTTGTCAGCATACTCCTGGTTAGAGATGCTCTTGCTGTAATGGGTTCAATGCTGTACTTGATGTTATTTGAAGGACGGAATTCCGAGTCAAATAGGTGGGGCAAACATTTTACTGGATGGACTATAGCTCTTTTTATCATAACCCTTCTTCAAGAATCTATAAGTTCCTATTCGATGCTTCTAAATTTGCTTTATGAAATTGCGGTTGTTGGCGTCTTAATTTTTACTGCTTTAAGTGTTTTTACCTATGCTAGAGAACAAGGAAAGGAAGTTTACAAAGATCTTTTTAGAAGTTAAATGAACAATCCCAAACAGTTAAATCTCGATGTAAAGTTAGATGAGGCAATCAATCTAAATAATTTTATTATTTGTCCATCAACTGAAATTATATTGAAAGCTTCTAGGGATTTTATCTCTGGATCTGACACAACTAAAACCTTCTTTTTATGGGGAAAAAGGGGAACGGGAAAAAATTATCTTTTACACTCTATAAATAGAGAATTTCTTGTAAAGAAATTACATTCTGCTTTTATTTCCTTTGAAAACGGTTTATTAGACAACCCGTCAGTTTTGGAAGGTTTAGAAGAACTTGATGTCATTTTTATAGAATCCATGGAGCAATTTCCTAGTTTAAAGGAATGGGAGCTAGCACTTTTTAATTTAATTAATGCTTGTTTATTAAAGGATTGCAAAATATTCATTTCGTCAAAAGTTACTGCAAAACATTTGGAGATTAATCTCGTAGATTTAAAATCCCGCCTTTTAGCTATTCCAGCGTTTGAATTACCTGAAATTAATGAAGATGAAAAACTAAAGGCCATGAAGGAAGCGGCTTCCAGGAAAGGGTGGGAGCTTGAAGACAATGTCTTGTCTTATATTCTTACCCATACATCCAGAAACTTATCAGATCTAATGAGCTTGATGAACGAACTGGACACTTTCTCTTTAGAAAAAAAGAGAAAAGTATCAATCGCCTTGGTCAGGGAATTGATTTCTAATAAATAAGACAATCCAGGCATTTAAGGTAAATACCTTTTGGGTCATTGTAAGTTTCAAGATCGTTTGCTAACTCAACAGACCTTTTAATTAACTCTTTATTACCTATTCTCGATCCAAAAATACCATCTATTTTAGAAAAAAACTGATTCAGAATTTGGTCTGTCCACTCTGAAGGCAGAGAAGGATAAAAAGTTTTGTAATCCTCCAAGTCCGCTAGATCTGCAGCTCTTTTAAGCGCATCTTCCATATTTCCTAAGTTATCTATAAGTCCTATCTCTAGAGCTGTTTCTCCCGCCCAAACTCGTCCTTGTGCTATTTCATCCACTTCTTCTAAAGTCATGTTTCTAGATTCAGAGACTAATTTAATAAACCTTTGATAACCGTGTTCAATATTTGATTGTATGACTCTAGCAATTATAGGATTTATAGGTTGCATAGGGTCTATACCTGCTCCAATTTTAGTTGTTGAGATACCATCAGTGTGCACTCCGATTTTATCTAGAGTTTTTTCAAAAGTTGGCAGAAATCCAAAAATTCCAATGGAGCCAGTAATTGTGTCATGAGAAGCCCAAATTTCATCTGCACTTGCGGATATCCAGTATCCTCCTGAAGCAGCAACATTCGACATGGAAGCAATTACTTTTATGTCTTTGGATTTGGCTATAACTATTTCTTCTCTTATAACTTCAGATGCAAAAGCACTTCCACCTCCTGAATCTACTCTCAACACAATTGCTTTTACCTCTTCATCTTCATGAGCCTCTCTCAAAAGTCGTGCGGTTGAATCGCCGCCTATCATGCCAGGAGGTTGAGTCCCATCTACAATACTGCCCGAAGCGACTACTACGGCAATTTTATTGTTCGATTTATTTTTTGCTTCTTCTTCCTTAGCAATCGCAAAATACTCTCTTAAGGAAACTTGGGCGAAACTTTCTTCTTCTTCATCACTCCCGACAAGATCAATTAGATAATCTCTTTGTTGATTCCTATTTAGAAGTTTATCAACCAATTTGAAATTCAAAGCTGTTTTACCAGTATCCCCGATTTCTTTTATAACTAATTCATCAAGAGTATCGGCATAATTCTGTATGTCTTCAGTCTTTAGATCTCTGTTTGTTGAGACTACTTTTTTCCAGGAGTCCCAAAGGACATTTAAATAAGCTATGCTTGCTTCTTTTGCAGCGTCTGACATGCTATCTCTAATATAAGGCTCCATAGCTGACTTAAACTTTCCTACCCTAAACAGATTTACTGTAACTTCTAATTTATCTATAAGAGTCTTGTAATAAGTCCTAATTCTTGAATAGCCAAAAATATCTACACCTCCATCCGGATGCATAATGATTTCATTTGCAAAAGAGGCTAGATAGTAAGAGTCTTCGCTGTAGTAGTCAGAGACAGCAACTATGTTCTTACCTGAATCTTTTAGTTCTTGTAAGGCCTGACCTACATCGTAGAGTACAGTTTGACCCGTTCCTCCAATGTTATCCAGTTGAAGGATGACATGTTCTATCCTTTCGTCTTCTTTTGCATTTTTCAAAGCAAACAATACATTTCGTACATTCACCCCCGGAGTTGGAGGTCCATACAGAGCAAAACTCAATGGGTCTAATGAACGCGAAACTTGCTCAACTATTGGACCTTGAGGGTTAACAACTAATGCTTTACCTTCAGGATCAGGCAACTTACTTCCACTAAAAATAGAGCCCAAAAGGGCTACGAGGAAAATCAGAACAATTAAAAGGAATAATAAGTTAATTGTAAATTTTCTGGCTGTAGTAACCCATTCCCAAAAACGGTTCATTTTTGTCGTTTCATTCATTTGATAATTTCAAGAACATTTTCAGGAGGTCTTCCTATTACTGCTCTTTCTCCGTATATAACTATTGGTCGTTCGATTAATTTTGGAAATTCTATCATGGCACTAATTAGATCTTGCTCAGACTTTGATTGATCTGAAAGATTCTGTTCTTTAAATTCAGCTTCTCCTTTTCTTAACAAATCCCTTGCCTTGAAATTTAATTTTTTCAAAATTGATTCCAACTGCTTTTCAGAAGGTGGTGTTTCCAAATATAAAACAATATCGGGATTGATACCTTTTTCTTTAAGTAATTCCAAAGTGAGTCTAGATTTACTGCATCTAGGGTTGTGATAAATGGTAAAATTATTCAAAATAAAGATCCTTCTCAACTATTAAACTCTTATAACAATAGTACTATCGATTACTAGACATTAGTAGGATGTTAAAACTAAAAAAAATTATATTTCCCAAATTTCTTCCTTTATTAACCCTTTTATTATTGTGTTTCACTGCTTGCTCAAAACCTGACTTTGAAATTTATAAGAACTCTTCAGGTTATATTCAAGATCTAAGAGGGCAGTGGGTTGTAATAAACTATTGGGCTGATTGGTGTCCACCATGTATTAAAGAAATGCCAGAATTGTCTTCTTTTTATGAAGATAATAAGAAAGAGGTGCAAGTTTTTGCATACAATTTTGATCGGTTAGAAGGAGAAGAATTGCAGGAACAGATTCTAAGATTTAAAGTCAAAGTTCCAAGTTTATTGACGGATCCAGGAGAATTGTTTGGATGGGAAGTTCCTGAGAGTTTACCTGCAACTTACATCATTGACCCCGAGGGAGTAACAAGAGAAGTTCTTATCGGACCGCAAACCAAAGAATCACTAGAAGCAATAATCCTAAAATTTAAAGAAACTTAAGAGCTTGGTTCAAGAAATAGTTCTGGATCAACTGGGATACCCGACAAAATTATTTGCCAATGGAGGTGAGGGCCAGTAACTCTTCCCGATTGTCCAACCTCCCCAATAAGATCACCTTTCTCTAGTGATTGCCCTTGTTGAACAACAACTTCACTCATATGGGAGTAAGTGCTAATCATGCCGCCACCATGATCTAAAAATACAGTCTTACCTCGATAATAAAAATTTCCAACTAAAATAACTTTTCCAGACAATGGGGAGATTATTTCTGTACCGATAGAAGCAGCTAAATCCAGCCCTGTATGTCTATTTCTAGGTTGGTTGTTAATAAACCTCTTTACACCAAATTCGCTACTTTTAATTCCCTGGGTAGGCAGTGGCATTTTTAAGGAAGTGTGAAATCTTCTTGATAAAGTGCTTATAGCAACTTTTCCCAGCTCAGCTTCCATTTTAATTCTAGGTAAATATTCTTCAGGCGGGGAGACTAAGTCTTGGTTAGTAATAGTGATTTTTGATTCTCTATATGCTTTATTTGAAATAGGAACTTCAAGAATAGACTGTCCATTTTTAACAATAGCAATCGGTTTAATTTCTTCAGAAAGGCTTATTGGAGCAAGAATCCTCCAATGTGCTTTATCCACCTGGCAAAAATAAACATTTTTTTGATTAATACCAATTTCGTTTATTTCAAAAGCATTTATTCTTAAAGTTTGGCTTATAACACCTCCAGGAAAGGGAGAATGTTCAGGGAAATCACATAGAGGATAGGAAATATCAAGTGTTGCACACGAGGATAAAATAAAAATACAAATAAAAGACAGTTTATTTTTCATTTTCGTCTTTTGACTTAATTTCTGCTTTTATACTTCCCTTACTTAAGATAGCAGAAATGGTTTGTCCGATTTCTACTTGATTTGAAGACGATAAGATTTTTCCATCTGGTTCTGTACTAATAATTGAATAACCTCTTGATAGGACCGACAATGGGCTTACTGCTTGTAAGGTTGCTACTATTTCTGCCAAAACTTTACTCTTCCTTTCAATTTCTAACTTAAGAGCTTTTAGTAGATCCTTGGAAGAATTTTGTAAGTAAACCTTCGCTTCTTTTACTTTATTTTGTGGAGAATTTTGTTGTAAAGAAAGATCTTTTAAATTAAGTCCATTCTTTTTGAAAGAAATTTCTTGGTTAATATTTTGAATAAGCGCAGTTTCTACGTAGTCCAGCTTTTGACTAATTTCTCTTAGTTTATCTCCGGGATGTCTTATTCTTTTAATTAGATTAGTAACTTGAGTTCTCTGGAGATCAATTTGAGATATTAAACTTCTCGAAATATAGTTTTGGTACCCCTTTAGAGTTTCTATTAATTCACTGTACGGTTGGCTAATAATTTCTGCAGCTATTGAAGGGGTAGGAGCTCTTAAATCGGAAACAAAATCGGAAATTGTAAAATCAGTTTCATGACCTACAGCGCTAATGATCGGGGTAGGGCAATTTACAATAGTTCGAGCTACTTCTTCATTATTAAAAGCCCAAAGGTCCTCTATTGAACCACCACCTCTAGCTAAAATAACCACATCTATATTCTTTAATTTGCCTACCTTATTTAAGGCATCACAGATTAAAGGCGCTGCCTTTTCACCTTGGACTAGAGTTGGTACAACCGTTAAATCTAAGAAAGGTGACCTTCTATCTAATACATTAATAATGTCTTGAATAACTGCTCCATCTGGAGAAGTTACAACAGCAATATTTTTGGGGTAAGCAGGCAGTTGGCGTTTTATCGAGTCATCAAAAAGTCCTTCTAGTTGTAATTTCTTTTTAAGTTCTTCAAAAGCTTTTAATAAAGCACCTTCACCTGCTAATTCAATGTGCTCAACAATAATCTGGTATTGACCCCGCCCTTCGAAAATACTTAAGGTGCCGTTTAAAACTAGATGATCTCCATCTTTTGGTTCAAAAGTAATATGGTGATTCTTGTTAGTGAACATGGCACATCTAATTTCAGAAGATTCGTCTTTTAAAGAAAAGTACCAGTGACCAGAGGCAGCTGAAAAGAAGTTTGAAACTTCTCCTTGTATCCATACGAAAGGAAAATTTTCTTCAAGAATAGATTTGGCCCTTTTATTTATCTCAGACACTGAGATAATTTCTTGAGTGTTATCCAACTGGTTTTCTACCATAATGGAAGTATAACTGACTAAGCTTTAGAGATATTAATGGAAAATTCAAAATCTGTTTACCCAGGATTGATAGCTTTGTTTATTGGAGCAGCTCTATTAGGATCTTCCGCAATCTTTGTAAGATTCAGTGAAACCAGTCCTTCATTAACGGCCTTCTACCGCGCTTTTTTAGCTTTACCTTTCCTATACATATGGGTTTTAAATTCCAAAACTGAATATCCTTTAAGACATTATTTAACTAAAGAAAACCTTCTGACCTTAGGGCTGGCTGGAATATTTTTTGGGACTGACATGGCAGTTTGGAATTGGGCTATAAGTTTCACTTCGGTAGCCCACGCGACACTCATGGCCAATACTGCACCTATTTTTGTAACCCTTATTAGTTTTTTCTTTTTGCGTGAAAAAATTCGATCAGCTTTCTTTGGAGCTCTAGCTCTGTCTTTCATGGGTGTGACTTTGGTAATTCTTTCTGGAAGTGGTTCTGACTCATTTAAGCTATTGGGTGACGGCTTAGGTTTGGTAGCTGCTATTTTTTATGCAGCCTACATACTAGTCATTAAAAAGCTAACAGATTTCTTACCGCCAGCTCATGCACTCTTTTTTGCAACTTTATCTACAGCTATTTTCTTGTTCCCAGTTGGTCTAATTGAATCAGAGTCACTCTTTCCAAGTTCTTACAAAGGGTGGCTGGTTCTTTTAGCCTATGCGTTTGTAAGTCAGTCTTTAGCCCAGGGACTTATCACTTTCGGAATTTCTAAGCTTTCAGCCCACCTTTCTTCTCTAACATTACTTATACAGCCGGTTGCAGCTGCTATCTATGGATGGTTGCTTTTATCAGAAACACTCAACCTATGGCAAGCATTGGGCGGGTTAATAGTTTTACTAGGTATCTACTTAGCTACCAAGGAACAAAGCTAGTCCCACTTGGGTTCTCTTTTTTCTAGAAAGGCATTTATACCTTCTTTAGCATCATCACTTTGTATGCATGCTGCTATTTGCTCTTGTAAAAAGGGAAGTGCCTCATCAAAACTCATTGAGTCTTGTGTGTTATATGCAGATAAACCCATTTGCATGGTTGTAGGAGCTAAATTTGCTAATTGAGAAGCTAGCTTTTCAACTGTAGAGTCCAACTCAGAAGATTTAACTGATTGGTTTATTAGTCCCCACTCTTCAGCTTTTTCTGCGTCGATGGCTTCCCCTCGCATACAAAAGTCTAATCCTGCTCTTTTAGGCATAACCCTAAACAAACCTGCCATAACCATAAAAGGCCATATTCCTCTTTTAATCTCGGGCGCTGAAAACTTTGCCTCATCAACTGCCACAGCATGAGTTGAATTAGTTACCATTAATAGAGCTCCGGCCAAAACAGACCCTTGAATTTTTGCTATTACCGGTTTATGTAAATGCCTAATAGAAAGGCTTATATCTGTCTTTCCTTCCAATCTGGGAACAGCAGACTCAGGCGGTTTCTCTTTACCAGACATATTTTTTAAATCGGCACCGGCACAGAAAATATCTCCTTCGGCTGCTAATACCACTACACGAATTGATCTTTCTTGTTTAGCGTAGGCCAGGGCATAATTAATTTCATTGGTCATCACTGAATTCAAGGCGTTTTTCCTTTCAGGTCGATTTAAAGTTATGGTAAGAACATTCCCATCTATGTTAATTTTTGTGGCTTCAAAAATCAGTCCTTCAAGTGATAGTTTTTCGGTATTCATAATCTATCCTCCTATTGCTTCTAACAGATAATCAGGAGCATCTATTTCTTTAGCACGTATATACTCGCCCAACGACTTGGCTTGACCATCAAGCCTGGTTGAAGAAGAAACTCCATCTTGTAATATGTCATGGATATAAAAATTTAATGAGAGTATGTTTGGAAGTTCGTGTCTCTCTACCTCATATTGAGATACATCAGGTAAAAGCTCTTTTAGTCTATCCACAGTAAGAAAATCATACAAAAAAGCATAAGATTCCGGTGTTTTAGCCCACACTCCCAGATTAGCACATCCGCCTTTGTCTCCGGAACGGGTACCAAACAGACGACCAAAATTAATTTTCTTCGTATTCTTGATTTCAGGTAATTTATTTTCGTAAGGTTCTTTTTGATAATAAATCTCTTCCAGGTCCATTTGGCTAGTTGGGACAACATCAACGGTTTCCCCTTCAAAATGAACTTTTTCAGTGATGTATTTACTGTCAACGAGAGCAGGCCAATACTCAATATAGTGACCGCTTGGTACCGAACCACCCCTTCCAGTCCAGCCCGGAAGATTAGCCAGTCCTAATTCAACTATTTTGGCACTGAAGAGTCTGCCAACGAGATCTGGATTTTGGGACATCACACTAATTCTTAGAGAAGCTTGAGCTTGTTCATTGGACTCAGGATTTTCTTTATCGGTTCGGTGAAGTTGTATATCAACTTTATCAAACTGTTCTTTTCCCCCTACATTCTCAAAGATGGAATCGGTTACTAATTTAGCTTTCTCTTCTATATCCAAACCAGTTAGTAGGATTTCAGTTCCGTTTCTAAAACCACCTGCCAAGTTTATGCAAACTTTGTGAGTCTTTGGAGCACTGCTTCCCCGGCATCCCGATACATGAACTCTATTTTCAGCTTCTTGGTTAATCTTTAAAGTATCAAAGTGGGATATCACATCAGGGTTCATATAAGCAGGACTGCCAATTTCGTAGAGTAATTGAGCAGTCACAGTGCCGACAGAAACCAGTCCGCCAGTACCTGGGTGTTTTGTTATGGTAAAACTACCATCTTCAAATATCTCGGCAATTGGGTACCCCATTTTTGAAAAGGAGGGGACTTCTTGAAAAAAAGAATAATTTCCTCCAGTAGCCTGGGCTCCACATTCAATGATATGACCCGCTGCCAAAGCTCCTGCAAGGGCATCGTAATTATCCCTAGACCAATTGTATTTCCAAGCTGCAGGTCCGATAACAACCGCAGCATCGGTTACTCTAGGGCATACAACAACATCTGCCCCTTTATCTAAGGCTTCTTTGATCCCCCAAGCTCCGAAGTAGGCATTTGCAGTAACAGGTTTTTTTTCATAACCCGCCAAAGGAATATCCTTCTCCATATTCTTAAGTAATTCACCTTCTTCATTTAGTTCATCTAGCCTTGGAATCAAGTCGTCTCCATCTATATAGGCTACTTTTAGATTTAATCCCAGTTCTTCAACTATTTCTTCTACTTTTGCAGCCATTGAGACTGGGTTTAGCCCTCCGGCATTAGTAACAATTTTAATACCTCTTTCTTGACAGGCTGATGCAACATCTTTGAATTGTTTTAAGAAGGTTCCAACGTATCCATGATCTTCTCCACGCTGCATTCTCTGGTTATAAAGTATGGTCATGGTTAGCTCTGCTAGATAATCACCTGTCAGAACGTCTATAGGTCCGCCTTCAACCATATCTTTTGCTGCTGATAGACGATCTCCATAGAAACCACTGCAATTACCTATTAAGATTTTATCTTCAGAACTACTCATAGATTTTTCTCCAAACTACTTTGAATCCACTATCATTAAAAGAGCCCCATTATCTAATTGTTGTTCTTTTTTGATGTATATCTCCTTAACTGTACCTGCTTCTGGGGCATTAACTTGATGCTCCATTTTCATTGCCTCAAGGATAACTACCGGATCTCCTTTAGAAACCTTGTCGCCCACTTTAACTTTAAGATCGACAACCCTACCTGGCATTGGTGCAATTAATCCTCCAATCACTTCTTCTGAACCTGGTAGAACAAATCTAGGAACAACTTCTAAAGATACATTTCCCCAAGGCATTTTTACAATAACCTGATCATCTGATGTGGTTACTTTCGAAGAAATTCTATAACCATCAATTTCTAAACTGATTGATTTGTCATTCCACTGAAAAATCTTTACTAGGGAATCTTCATTTAAATCAAAATTTCCATCTCTTCTGGATCTATAGGTGATGGGGATTTCAGTCTCTCCACACATAAAATTCATTTTTTGTTTTGGTAACCTACTATTTCTCCAGCCTGAAGGTAGATCACCTAACAATTCTGCTTCGTTTCTGTTCTTACCTTGAATCCACATGGCAGCAATAGATGCGACCTTTCTTAATTCATTATCACTAGGTTCATAAGACCTAGGAGGTTTAACTTTTTCGATAAAGTTTGTGGTAGTTAAGCCATTTAAGAACGCTTCCGAGCGTAAAGTTGAAACTAAAAAATCTCGGTTCGTAACAACTCCTCCAATATGTAAGGCTTCTAAAGCCATGGATAGTTTATTGGCTGCTTCTAACCTATTTTGTCCGTAACAAATTACTTTAGCGATCATTGGGTCAAACTCAGTACCTATAACTGAACCTTCTTCTACTCCAGAATCCCATCTAGCTTCTACTTCTGAATTAGGCTCATAGGCAATCAATGTGCCTGTTGCGGGAAGAAAATCATTACTTGGGTCTTCGGCGTAAAGTCTTGCTTCAATTGCCGAACCATACCAATCAATATCCTCTTGGTAATAACCAAGATTTTCGCCCCGAGCTATCCGAAGCTGTTCATGTACTATGTCGATACCTGTGGTGGCCTCCGTGACAGGGTGTTCTACTTGCAGTCTAGTATTAACTTCCAAGAACCAAAATTCACCAGTTTTGTCATCAACTAAAAATTCAACAGTTCCTGCAGATTCGTATTTCAATTTTTTAGCTAGTTTTAAGGCAGCTTCCCCCATTGCATCTCGCATTTCCGGGTCGACACGCGGAGAAGGGGATTCCTCAATTATTTTTTGATGCCTTCTTTGTATAGAGCATTCTCTTTCCCCTAGGTGGACTACGTTTCCATGTGAGTCTCCTAAAATTTGAATTTCTATGTGTCGAGAGACAGGAACATATCTTTCAATGAATATCCGGTCATCTCCAAAACCAGTCTTTGCTTCCCTTTGAGCAGATTTAATAGACTCCTTCAAGTCTTTAGTAGATTTAACTATCCGCATGCCTTTTCCTCCGCCTCCTGCAGCTGCTTTAATCAAAAGAGGGTAGCCAATATCTTTTGCTTTTTTAGGATCAGTCGTCATGGGAAGAGTTGGGACACCTGCTTTTTCAGCTAAGTCCTTTGCCTTCAGCTTATCTCCCATGGAATTAATAACTCTGGATGAAGGACCTACCCAAAGCAATCCTGCCTTTAAAACATCCCTAGAAAATTTAGCGTTTTCTGATAAAAATCCGTATCCGGGATGGATTGCTTCAGCGCCTGTGTCTAATGCTGCCTGAATTATCTCCTTCGAATTAAGGTAGGAATCAGAAAGTCTGATGGCTTCATCGGCCATCTTAACAAAAGGGGAGTCGGCATCAGCATCTACATAAACTGCCACACAACTTATACCCATATCATGAGCGCTTCGAATTACTCTGCAAGCAATCTCACCTCGATTTGCAATCAGTAACTTATGATAATTTTGAAAATTCATAGTCTATAAACTCCATACCCTGGAGCTCCTTCAACTTCCTTGCCATTGACTACGGAAAGACACATGCCAAGAACCATTCTGGTATCTCTGGGATCAATAATGCCGTCGTCGCTAATGGCTCCGGTTGCTCTCAGAGCTAAAGATCCTTCTTCTTGCATTGCTTCTGCCATGGCAACAATCTGAGCGTCTTCCTTTTCGTTAAATTTTTCTCCTTTTCTTGCTGCTTGGCCTCTTCTAACAATAGACATAACCCCAGCTATTTGTTTAGGACCCATAACAGCAATTTTTGCTGAGGGCCAAAGGAACGTGAAACGGTTGTTATAAGCTCTACCAGACATCGCGTAGGTTCCAGCTCCTATTGAAGCTCCTACTATGACAGTAAGATGTGGAACATTAGAGTTTGATACTGAGTTCAAAAATTGTGCCCCTTTCTTAATCTGACCAGCTCTCTCATAGTCTTTTCCAACGATAAAACCGGTTACGTTTTGCAAGAAAAGGATGGGAATATCTATTTGGTTACAAAGCTGAACAAAATGTGCTCCTTTTTGGGCTGAATCCGGATAGATAATGCCGCCGTTATTTCCTAATATGCCTATTTGATAACCATGAATTGAAGCGAATCCACAAACTACATTGGGTCCGAATAGGGGTTTAAATTCCTCAAACCTTGATCCGTCAGTAATTCGAGTAACAACTTCTCTGATATCAAAAGGTTTTTTTAAGTCGGGATCAACTAAGCCCAATAAATCTTCTGGGTCATTGATAGGTTCTTCAGGTTTTAGTAAAGGCTTGTTTCCTCTTTTTCTCCAATTTAAATGGGAAATGACTTCTCTTCCTATTCTGATTGCATCCATTTCATCCTCAGCCAGATAGTCTGCCAGACCGGATGTTTCNGCATGCATCTGCGCGCCTCCAAGTGTTTCGTCATCAGATTCTTCTCCCGTTGCCATTTTTACCAATGGAGGGCCGCCGAGAAATACTTTCGATTGTTTCTTTATGAAAATATTGTAATCAGACATGCCGGGCTGATAAGCACCGCCGGCAGTTGAAGACCCAAAGACTAAAGAAATTGTAGGTATTCTTAGCTTTGATAATTCAGTTATTTCGTAAAAAGTTCTCCCTGATTCAGCAAAATGACCTCCGCCAGTTGGAGGAGGGGTACTACCTCGTCTGCCTTTGCCTCCCATCCTAAGATCACCCCCAGCGGATTCAACAAATTGAACATACGGCAATCTATTGTCCCTGGCTATTTCCATTGCCCGAGTCCATTTTTTACTGGAATAAGCATGCATAGCTCCAGCCAACACCGTTGGATCGTTTGCAAAAACCACAACTTCGGTACCGGCAACAATGCCTATTCCTGCGACCGCACCTCCTCCTACTGGGTAGGCTGAATCATAAGCAGCTAAGGCGCTTATTTCTAAAAATGGGGTATCGGGATCGAGGAAATTTGAAATTCTATCTCTGACTGCCATCTTGCCTCTGGCAGCGAGTCTTTCATGGTGATGCATACCACCACCCAATTCCACATAATCTAACAACTCCTCTATTTTTTCTAACTTTTCCATCATGGCAGTCTTATTTTCTGCAAAAGTTTCGGTGGAAGTATCTAATTTACTTTTTATTTGCGGGGCTAAAAGTGGATTACTCATATCAATTAATATTTTTTTGTTAAAGGTTCTTCTTATAGAGAATATAATTTTCTATTAATCTAGTCACTAGATAAAGCGTTTAATTAAAGATTAATAGAAAGTTTAAAGAGAAACAAAAATGGTACAAGCAACAAGACTTCACTTTGGAGCTGTAATGAAAGAGCTCGACGAAGGCATAAAGGATGAAGAGCTTTGGCACCATGCTGAACAATTGGCTGGTGGAGTTAAGTCTTTAATTCTTGTTAAATACCTACAATTAAGAGCGGAATCAATTGCCAAACTATAAACTTTTTGTTGAAATATTTTTATAAAAGGAATTTTTGCAACATGTCTTTAAGAAAATTGGATGTACTTGTAGTTGGAGCAGGCTTTTCAGGCCTGTATTTGCTACATAAATTAAGATCATCAGGATTCTCGACAGCTGTAGTCGAAAAAGCTGATCAATTGGGTGGGACTTGGCATTGGAATAGATATCCAGGTGCCAGATGCGATATTCCTTCTCTACAATACTCTTATCAATTTGATGAAGATCTCCAACAAGATTGGAATTGGAGTGAGAAATATTCAGCNCAGCCAGAAATTTTAGAATACTTAAATCATGTAGCTGACAGATTTGATTTAAGAAAGGATATTGAGTTCAGCACAGAAGTTATTTCTGCCAGATTTAATGAAGGGAAGTCTCTGTGGGAGATTAAAACTTCGCAGGGTGAGATAGAAACCAAGTTCTGTGTCATGGCAACTGGATGTCTTTCGGCTCCAAATACTCCGGATTTTAAAGGTTTAGATGATTACGAAGGTCAATTTTTGCATACAGGTAAATGGCCCCAAACCCCAGTGGACTTCACTGGTGAGTCCGTCGCCATTATAGGGACGGGTTCTTCCTCTATTCAGTCCATACCAGTTAT
>JGI24816J26688_1000044_pt1 | contig 24619 bp, 18 predicted proteins | sample METZYME_3_250m_FD_26688 | JGI IMG/M metagenome (IMG submission 26688)
TGGCGCGAATTTGAGTCTCCTCCCCTGTTGAACGGGGCCCCAGACTACACAGCAAACCGCTTTAAAGAAGACAGAAAAGTCTTTCGCAATCTTCAAAAGAGGTTAAACAAAATTAATATTGACAGCTGGGCGACTCCCCAACAAATAGACTGGCATGTTGTTCGAGCCGAAATGAACGGATATGATTTTAACTATCGAGTTCTTAAGCCCTGGGAAAGAGATCCTGCGTTTTACCAAACTGTTTGGACATATAAAAGCGACGTTCCTGCGCATGAGGGGCCCACAAACCACGCAACCTTGGAGCTTTGGACATATGATTTTCCCCTAACCCAAGACGAACAACGGCGCCTGACAAAAGAACTAAGGGTTGTCCCTCCTTTGTTAGAGCAGGCCAGAGAAAATTTGGTAGGAAATGCCCGCGATCTGTGGATTGCTGGGACTGAAAATCTTCGACGACAAGAGAAAAGATTAGATGGTCTTTCAAAAAAATTGAGCCAACACCACCCAAACAGTTTACACCCAAACGTAAGGGGGGCGCTGTCTCACGCAAAACAGTCAACGCAATCTTTTGTGAAGTGGTTAGATGCTCAGGCAATATACAAGAACGGTCCTTCGGGCGTCGGAAAAGAAAACTATACCTGGTACCAACAAAACGTTCATCTGGTTCCCTTTAGCTGGGAAGAAGAGGTTTCTCTGCTTAAAAGAGAGCTTGATCGCGCCTGGTCTTCTTTGGTTCTTGAAGAACAAAAAAACCAAGGCCTTCCCCCGTTGGTTGCTGCTAATACCGCCGAAGAGTTTGAGATCATGGCCGAAAAAGGAGTACAAAGGCTCTTGGGTTTTTTAAGCGAAAAAAAGATTATGCCAATTAAGCCAAACATGGAGCCGGCACTAAGAGAACACATGGGACAGTTTGTGCCAGAGGACCAGCGAAATTTCTTTTTAATAGGAATGCACTATGATCCTGTGCCGCTATATTCACACTTCTACCATTGGTTTGATTTAGCTCAAATGCGTGACGAACCGCATTCTAGCCCAATTCGTCGTGAACCATTATTATACAATATTTTTGACTCAAAAAGCGAAGGAATTGCTACCGGGGTTGAGGAAATCTTTATGCATGCTGGGCTTTATGAAGACAGTCCGCGCTCAAAAGAAATCGTTTGGATTATGCTTGCTCAGCGCGCAGCCAGGGGCCTGGGTTCTTTATACGCCCACGCAAACATGATGACCATGGAAGAGGCTGGAAAGGTTCATGTTAAATGGACTCCTCGCGGATGGATGGAGCGCGAACCTCACCTGCTTAGGTTTGAACAACACCTTTATTTGCGACAGCCCGGATACGGAACCTGTTATGTTACTGGAAAATATTTAATAGAGGGGCTAATGGCCGAATATGCTGAACAGATAGANGGGCAGGGAAAGCAGTTTGTAATGAAAGATTTTTTCAAAAAATTTAACGACGCAGGAAACATTCCTGTTGAGCTGGTTCGTTGGGAAATGACGGGAAACAAACAGCGTTAGAGCCAAAAAATTGTAATCCCTGAATTTCTCCGGTTAAAATCTTTGTCTTTTTTATTAACAAGTTCCGACCTCATCATGACGGCGTTTTTGTTAAACATATTATAGTCCTCGCCGTTAATGACCGCCTTAAATCGCCCTTCTTGCTCTTGTCCCCAGGCCCTAACTGCTTTTCTTATTGTCCCGCTACCAGACCCGTGTATCACTTTCAAGGCAACGAGGTTGTTGTTTTTTGCGTTGCTTATTGCGGTTTCTAAAGACGACAAGGCGTCTAAGACATTTAAGCTTTTGTGACCAATATCTAATTCCTCTAACATGGTTCGGCAAAATTACCTAAATTTTTGCTATGAATGAATTAAAAGACGGCCTTGAGGCCATTTTCAGCGCTCAGCTTAANAACAGGGTTTCTTTAGCAAAAACAGGTTCTCGAGAAAGAAAAAGAAAGTTGAAACTTCTTTTGGCTACGTTTCTTGAAATGGAGGAAGAGGCAACTGCCGCGCTATACGCAGACATGAAAAAAAGCCCTACAGAGGCCGCAATAACAGAAACAATGGGCATAAAAACTGAGGCTTCTTTTGCTATAAAAAATTTAAAAAAATGGATGAAAACCAAGCGTGTTGGTGCTCCTCTTACGGTTTCTTTTACTCGTGGTTGGGTGCGCCCGGAACCAAAGGGCACTGTTCTTATTATTTCGCCGTGGAATTATCCAATTCTTTTGGTTTTAAATCCTCTTATTGCAGCTGTTGCGGCGGGAAACACGGCGATTATAAAGCCGTCTGAGTTTACTCCGGCTTCTGGGCTTTTTGTAAAAAAATTAATTGAAAAAGTTTTTCCAGAAAACGAGGTTGCTGTAGTTTTGGGGGACCACGAACCGGCTATTGAGCTTCTCAAAAAGCCCTTTAACCATATTGTTTTTACCGGGAGCCCAAACGTAGGGAAGCTTGTGATGGAGGCGGCGTCAAAACATTTGGCAGGAGTAACCCTGGAGCTTGGAGGAAAGTCTCCTGTTGTTGTAGACGAAACGGCCAACATCTCTGATGCGGCTTGGAAACTTGCGTTTTATAAATTTACAAACGCAGGACAAACTTGCACAGCCCCAGACTATGTCTTGTGCCACAAAAACAAACAAGAAGAGCTAATTGCTGGGTTGGCAGCAAACTTTAAAAAGTTCTTTAAAAAGAATGGCGAACACACTACAGAAGATTATTGTCAAATTATAAACCAGAAACATTTTGATCGTGTCAGTGGCTATATTGCCTCTGCTGTTTCTGGCGGAGCTTCTGTTGTTTTTGGGGGGAGAACAGACAAAGAAAGCAGGTTTATAGAGCCAACCGTTTTGTCTAATGTGTCCCTAGAAAGCGAAGTAATGACAGAAGAAATTTTTGGGCCAATTTTGCCGATTTTACCCTACGAAAACCTTGACGATGTGGTCTCGTTTATAAACAAAAGGCATCGCCCTCTTGCTTTGTACGTTTTTAGTTCGAACAAAAAAAACCAGGACAAGCTTATGACAGAAACGTGTAGTGGTTCGTTTCTTGTAAACGATTGTGTTATTAACCACGCCAACCCCCACCTTCCTTTCGGGGGAATTAACAATAGCGGGATTGGGAGCTATCACGGAAAGTTTGGGTTTGACGCGCTCTCCCACCACAAGGCGGTTTTAAAAAGCACCTCTCTTTCCCCTTTTAGGCTAATGCTTCCTCCCTACACTTGTAGAAAAGCTTGTTAAAATGACAAAAAAACTTGCTTAGCTAGTTCGTTTCGAAGCTCAATAATTGTGTTTGCGTAGTGGTCCGACCTGTTATAGGTTCTTATTGCTTGCCATGATTTTGACCTAAAAGAAAAGTTGTTGTAGTCGTCGGGGTATTTGTTTTCTTTAAGGTAGTGCGCGATGCTTCCCAAAACGTCTTCCCAGTTGTATGGTTCTTTTTTTCCGTTTTGATTATAGTCTATAGAAAGATGCCTAAAGCTAGACGGAATAAATTGGCCATACCCAAACGCGCCAGCATAAGACCCTCGAAGGGCAAAAGGGTCCACGCCTGCTTCCTTGCAATATACCAAAAGTTCAAAAAGTTCTTTGGTGGCCCACACCTTTCTCTGCGGAAAATTAAGGGCCTGTGTATATAAAGAATTAAAAACAGAATATTCGGCGTGTATTTCGCCATAGCCTGTTTCAACGCCAACAATGGCAACCACAATAAGCGGATCTATTTTGAAGTCTTGAATAATTTTTTTAAAAATGATCTTGTTGTCGAAAAAAAACTGTACTCCATCGTTTATTCTTTTTTCATTAAGAAAAATGGCTCTGTATTCTTTGTAGCTTTTTGTTTTTTCTGGCTTTCTTTTAAACCTGGAAAGAACCTCTTCTATTTCTTGAACCTCCGGGTTTTCAAAAACGCGCCTTAGTTCATTAACCGTATAAAAGCTTTCTATCTCTGTGTGCCTTATAAGGTCATTAAAAACAGCATAATTTTTTCCTGTTTCTTGAGCAAACAAAAAAGTTGACGAGAAAAGAATATATGCCGTTGTTTTAATGGTTAATTTCACTGTATTAAATTTAATTATGTTGAGACCTTTATTTTATGTTAAATAATAAGTTTGTTTTGCTAACAATCGCGCTTTTTGCCGTAAGCTCTTCTGCTTGGGTTGTGCGCGCTTTGCCAGAAACAAACGCCATTACTCTTGCTTTTTGGAGAATGTTTTTAGCAAGCATTATGGTTTTCATTCTTTCTTACAAAAGTGCTGCTAGCTTTGTTCCCAACAAAAAGATGGTTTTAGCAGGAATTTTTTTGGGAATACATTTTGCTCTTTTTTTTAGAAGCATTCAACTAACCTCTATTGCCGAGGCTACCTTGCTGGGAACAACTGCCCCAGTTTTTACAGAGATATATGGCTTTGTTTTTCAGCGAAAAAAACCTCTTGGTGTGGTTGTCTTTGGTTTGTGTGTTGCTTTCTTGGGCGCAGGAATCTTGGTAAGCCAAAGCTCTTTTAGCGAAACGAGCGCGGTAGGAAACCTTTTTGCCGTAATGTGTTCTGTTGCCATCGCTCTTGCTTTGATTGTTGGAAAAAACATAAGAAAAAGTGTGGGGGTTTTTGAATATACTCGTTGGTTGTTCTTTTTTGCGGCTATTACCCTTTTGGGGATATCTTTTTTTGCCGAGGTTTCTGTTTTTTCTTTTTCAAAAGAAGAATTTCCCTGGTTTTTGTTCTTGGCCCTCGTTCCAACAATGGTTGGTCATAATATTTTTTACTACCTAATTAAAAGCCTCGCGACCACAACCGTTGCGGCTGTTCCGTTGGGCGAGCCTATTGTTTCTTCTTTGGGGGCCTTTATCTTTTTTGGAGAGCCTGTTGGGCTAGCTGTTGTGGTTGGGGGTGGAATTACTCTGGTTGGGGTTTTTCTCGTTGTGAAGTTTGGAAATTAGAGAGGGCTTAGTAATATTTGTCTGGCAACATTTCTTTAAGTGTTTGCATTATTTTTTTGGTAAGGGCTTCGGTTTTTTCTTTTCCTGTTCCCTTGGGATAAATAGGCTTTCCAAACTCAACAGAAACTTCTGGCCTTTGAAGGCGTTTTAGTTTTTTTGAAACTTGATCCGTTCCAGACAAGGCAACAGGAATAATTGGGATATTGTTTCTTGCCGAGAAATACGCCGCCCCCTCTTTTGGGGGCTTTAGTCGCGCACCAACGCTTGTTCCTTCCGGAAAAATGCATATTGGTTCTTTCTTTTCTATTTGATTTTGTACGGCCCTTATTGTTGAGGGTTTAAGGGCTTTTCTGTGCACTAACAAAACACCATAAAGCCAGGGAATCCACAGCTCTTTCCATCCAAGGTCGTCTAGGTCTTCTGCCATAAGAAAGGTTGTGGGTTTTTTATGTTTTGCCTGCAAAATAAAGGGGTCCAAAAGACTAAAGTGGTTGGGGGCAAGAATATATGGCCCTTTTTTTGGAATATTTTTTTCTCCTTTTGCGGTAAGCTTTATTAACAAAAAACATAACAAAACGGAGCTCCACCCGAGCATTCTTCTTGTTGGTTTATTTCGTGGGGGAGAAAACTTCACTTTCGTTTTTTAGAAAGGAAGGTCGTCTTCTTGAACTTGGCTTGTGTCTTCTTCTGAAACGGCCGGTTCTTGGTTCATTGGGTCTTTGGCTGGGCCGTCTCCGCCCCCGCCTAAAATTTGAACGCCTCCAAAGGAGTTTGCAACAACTTCTGTTGTATATCTTTTGTTTCCATCTTTATCGTCCCAGCTTCTGGTTTGTAGGGTTCCCTCAATAGAAACCAGTGTTCCTTTTTTAACGTATGGTTCAATATATTTGTCTGCAGTCGGCCCAAACGCAACGCAATTGTGCCAGTCTGTTCTTTCTTGTTGGTTCCCCTCTTTGTCTCTCCAGCTTTCGTTTGTTGCAATACTAAAGCTTGCAACGGCTTGTCCGTTTTTGGTGTGTCTTATTTCTGGATCTTGTCCTAGCCTTCCAATTAATAAAACCTTGTTTAGTGTTCCCTTGGCCATCTTAATTTAAATTTAACTCATTATAAACGATATCGACACGCCTTTTAAATTTTTTGTCTTTTTTTATAAGGCCCTCAATCTTTCTTTGTGCGTGCATAATGGTTGTGTGGTCTCGTCCTCCAAGGTGCAGCCCAATAGAGCTTAGTGGCATGTCTAAAACCTTTCTTGAAAGATAGGCAACAACTTGCCTTGCTTCCACTATGTTTTTTCTTCTAGACTGCCCAACAACTTCTTCTTCTGTGACAGAAAAGGCTGTACAAACCCTGTTAATGATGTCTTGCACTGTTGTCTGGCCGTACGCTTGGTTTCCCAGTCTTTCTCTAATAACTGTTTCTACCAGGGTTTCATCAATCTCTCCTTCCGAAAAGGTTGCGTGAGCCAAAAGCTTTGTAACGCAGCTTTCTAGGTCGCGAATATTTGTTTTGACATGGGAGGCTATTGTTTCTAAAAATTTTGGGTGTATGCTAACGTTGTTTTGTTTTGCTTTCGCCGCCAAAATTGCAACCCGGGTTTCAAAGTCTGGGGGTTGGATGTCTGCGTGCAAACCAGACTCAAAACGAGAAAGGAGCCTGTCTTGAAGCCCTACCATTTCTCCTGGATATCTGTCTGCTGTCATAACAATTTGTTTTCCTGCTACCAAAAGATCATTAAAGGTGTGAAAAAACTGTTCTTGTGTCTGTTCTTTTCCTTGAAAAAACTGTATGTCATCAATAAGTAAAATATCTGCTTTTCTGTAAACCCGAGAAAAGTCTAAAGATTTGTTTTCTTGGATGCTGGCAATAAAGTCGTTTGTAAACTTTTCTGAAGAAGCCAAAACAACGTTCGTTGGTTTTTTTCCTTCAACCAGGGCATTTGCTATTGCGTGTAAAAGATGGGTTTTTCCCAGCCCAACTCCACCATAAATAATTAGCGGGTTAAATGATCCCTCTCCTGGGGTTTTTGAAACTCTAATAGCGGCTTTTTTTGCAAACTGGTTGTTTGGGCCTTCTATAAATGTTTTAAAAATATTATTTGGGTTTATGTTGTGCCTCTTTCCGGCATTGCTTTGTTTTGTTGGTTCTTTTTTGTCAAGCTCTGCAGACATTGCGCTTTGTCGGGATGGCGCTGCTATTGAAATTTTTAGCTCTGTTTTGGGGGCTTGTTTTTTTAGGGCAGCAACTAAAAAATCATAGTAATTGTTGTTAATCCAGTCATATGCAAACCTGTTGGGGGCCTCAACAATAAAAACATCGTTTGTTAGCCCAATGGGCGTTAGGGTTTCTATCCACGCCTTATATGCGTGTTCTGGGAGAGAGTTTTTAAGCTCTGCGTTTGCTTTTGACCATATTTTTTTATAATCCATCTTTATCCACAAGTTATCAACACTGTTTTTTATTTCCTATTTTATTAGATTAGCACTCTTTTCGTGGCAGAACAAAGGATTTTGTTTCCCTGTTTTGTCTTTTTATTGTTTCACAAATTGTAATTATTGCCCTATATTTCGGCGAGAAAGAGCTATGAAAAGAACATATCAGCCAAGCAACAGAAAAAGAAAAAACAAGCATGGTTTTAGAAAAAGAAGCTCCTCTGTTGGCGGAAAAAGAGTTTTGTCTGCACGAAAAAAGAAGGGAAGAAAAAAGCTTACCGTTTCTTAAACTGACACAGAATGAATCGTAAAACGCTCATTGGCCTTATTTTAATTGGAGCAATTTTGTTGTTGTGGCCAACATACTTAGACGTTGTTTTTCCCGAAGAAAGCCCTCCTGTTTCTCCAGAAAAAAAATTAGTGGTTTCTTCCAAAGAAAAAGAGGCCCCTGTTGTTTCTTCTTCTAAAGAAAAAGAAGTCCTCTCTTCCCCTGTCCCAACACAAATGCAAGAGAAAGAGATCCTTATTAAAATACAAACTCCTCTTTTTTCTACTGTTGTTAGCAATAAAAATGGGGGGTCTATTTCTTCTTTTGTTATAAAAAAACACCTAAAAGAGGGGGAAGAACAAATTCAGCTTGTTGATGATTATAATAAAGAAAGTCTTCTTGTTTCCTATATAAACCTTTCTGGTGAAGAAGTTTTTTTAGACGGGCTTTGGTCTTTTTCTCAACAAGAAAATTTTGTTTTGGACGAAAAAAACCCTGCTGCCAAGCTTTCTTTTTACACCGAAATCTCGGGAGAGGTTGTTGAAAAAAGCCTTTTATTTAACTACAACAACTATACCGTGGAAATTGATACGGACCTTGAGGCGGCTGAGGAAGATATTCTTGAGGGAAGGTTTCGGCTTGATTGGGTTGGTGGAATTCCTTTAACAGAAAACAGCCGACAAGAATCGTTGTTTCTAGAGGGGCTTGTTAGCCAGGGTGGAAGTATTCAGTCTTATCGCGTGGGTTCTGCAAGCCTATTTGGTGGGGGGTCTTCTGAAATAGAGAGAGACTCTAAAAGATATTCTGGGGGAACAGACTTTGCTGGATATAGAACTAAATATTTTGGAGCATTTTTAATACCACAAAAAACAAACTTTGTAGAAGTAACAAAATATGGAAGCTCTGAGCGCCCTGGTGTTGACATTCGAACAAGCCAAGAAATAAACTTTAAAAAAACTGTCCTATTTTTTGGGCCCCTTGAATATGATCAGGTTTCTTCTCTTGGGGTTGGGTTAGAAGACAAGATTCTTGGTTGGCAATGGCTGTCTTCTATTTCTTGGGTAATTTATGTAATAATGGTTTTTCTTTATGGGCTTATTCCCAATTATGGGGTTGTTGTTGTTTTGTTTGCAGTTTTAATTAAGGCCATAACATACCCCCTTATGGCAAAACAGCTACGGTCAACAAAAAAGATGCAAGAAATTCAGCCTGAGCTAAACAAAATAAAACTTAAATACAAGCACGATCCGGCTCTACAACAACAAAAAATGTCGGCCCTTTTTCAGGAAAGCGGTGTTAATCCTCTTGCTGGGTGCCTGCCAATGTTGGTTCAGTTTCCTGTTTTAATTGCTGTTTTTATGGTGTTTAGAAACACCATAGAGTTTCGAGGGGAGCCTTTTTTCTTGTGGATTACTGATCTTGCCTCTCCCGACACCCTCTTTGTGGTTGGTTCTATCCCAATAAACGTTTTGCCTTTTTTAATGTCTCTTTCAATGTTTTATACCATGCAGGCAAGCACTGCTGCACAGTCTTCTGGTGGTGACCCGGCACAAGAAGCCACCCAAAAAATGATGAAATATATGTTCCCCGGTATGATGTTTTTTCTTTTTTATGGATTCCCTTCTGGCCTAAACCTGTATTATCTTTGTTTTAATGTAATACAGATTATACAACAAAAAATTATTAACAAAGAGAAGTAGAGATGGATACGGTTGTTGCCTGCTCCACCCCCTTTGGTTCTAGCGCAATTGCGATTGTTAGAATTTCTGGACCCAAGGTTAAAAAAGTTGTCTCGTTGCTTCAAAAAAAAGAGAAAAAATTTAAACATAACACCCCTTTTCTTTCTCCTCTTTTAGACGAGGATCTTTCCGTTTTTGATGAAGCTCTTATAAACATTTTCTTTGGACCAAGCTCCTATACAGGTGAAGATCTTGCAGAAATTTCTTCTCATGGAAATCCTATAATTATAGAAAAAATTATTTCTTTAAGCTGCCTGTATGGCTGTAGGGTTGCAGAACCTGGAGAGTTTACAAAAAGAGCCTATTTAAACAACAAGATGGACATGTCTCAAGCCGAAGCTGTTTCTTCTTTAATTGCCTCAAAGTCTTTGGCTGGAACAAAGTTGAGTTACAAAAACCTGGGTGGGGAACTCGCGGATCAGATTCTTTCCATAAAAAATAACATCATATCAACAATTGGGGAGTTTGAATTCAACCTAGATATCTCTGAAGAAGACCTTCAACCAAACCTTATAAAAAATAGCATAAAAAAAATACATGCTTTAGAAAAAAGGCTGGGGCTGTCTCTAGAAGGTTTTAAAAAAACAAACCTTTTAACGGTTGGTGCAAGCGTTGTAATTGCGGGACCAACAAACGCTGGAAAGTCTACCCTTTTTAATCATCTTTTAGACAAGGAAAGGGCTATCACAAGCAGTGTTCCGGGAACGACGAGAGACGTCCTACAAGACACAATTAATCTTGGTGGAGTTCCTGTTGTTTTAAAAGACACTGCCGGAATAAGAAAAACAAAAAATACTGTTGAAAAAATTGGAGTGGATAAAGCTTTTAAACAAATTTCATCTGCTGATGTTGTTATTTTTCTTGGAAAAAAACCAAAAAAGAGCATCCTTGATGAACGCTTTATATATGTTCTTAACAAGATAGATCTAAAAAAGAAGTTTTCTGGAGATTATGACATAAAAATTTCCGCTCTTAAAGGAAAGAATATAAAAGAACTAACAAAGATGGTCTTGTCTCTTCTTTCTGCTCGAGGAAAGGACTCCAACATTATATTAACATCAAAAAGGCAGGTAGAAAATATTGGTGGGGCCAGGGATTTTTTAAAAAAATCCGTAGCAGGCTTAGAAAGAGGAAAATCTTTGGAGCTTGTTGTTGAAGATCTTAACTCTTCTTTGTCTTTTTTAGACAATATTACAAAAAAAACAACAAAAGACGATATTTTGTCTAGTATTTTTTCATCTTTTTGTGTTGGAAAATAGTTTCACGTGAAACGCATAACAAAAAGATATGATTTAGTGGTTGTTGGTGGGGGGCATGCGGGACTAGAAGCTGCATTGGTTTCTCAAAAACTAGGAATTAATGTTCTTTTGGTTTCTATGGACAAGAAATCAATAGGTAGAATGTCTTGTAATCCTGCAATCGGCGGCTTGGCAAAAGGACAAATGGTGAGGGAGCTAGATGTTCTTGGTGGATCTATGGGGTTTTTTGCAGACAGCTGTACCCTTCAAAGCAAAACTCTAAACCTTTCAAAAGGAAGGGCTGTTTGGTCTCCTCGTTCTCAAATAGATAAAATTAAATATGAAAAAACCGTTCAAAGATATCTTCAAAAAATTAATCTTCCNGTTGTCGAGGGAGAGGCTGTGATGGTTTCTGAAAAAAATGGAAAAATAGAGTCTGTTGTTTTGTCTGATGGAGAAAAAATTTTTTGTGAAGCAGCGATATTAACCTGTGGAACATTTTTAAATGGTTTAATTCATATTGGTGAAAAAAAAATAAAGGCTGGAAGAATGGGGGAAGAAAGTGCTCTTGGAATAACAGAGTCCCTTAAAGGGCTTGGTTTTCTTGCTGGTNGACTAAAAACAGGAACTCCCCCAAGAATAAAAAGGAGTTCTGTAAAGTGGGATGTTGGGATTGCCGGATATGGAGACAAAAACCCTAAGCCTCTCTCATATAGAACAAAAAGTTTTAAACCAAAAGATGAGCCCTGTTTTGCTTTTAGAACAAATGAAAAAACTCATGAATTAATATTAAAAAATATTTCTAGNTCTCCAATGTATTCTGGGGATATTGATTCTTCCGGACCAAGGTATTGTCCTTCTATAGAAGATAAGNTTTACAAATTTTCTCATAATCCGGGCCATATTTTACAATTAGAGCCTGAGTGGTCAAATTCCGAACAAATTTATGTTAATGGTTTTTCGACAAGCCTTCCAGAAAGCGTTCAATTAAAGTGTTTAAAAACTGTTNATGGTTTGTCTAATGTGGAATTTTTAAGGCCGGGGTATGCTATAGAATATGACTTTTTCTTTCCTTCTCAACTAAAATCAACCCTTGAAACAAAGAATATTGCTGGTTTGTTTTTTGCTGGGCAAATAAATGGAACGTCCGGATATGAAGAAGCTTCTTCACAAGGACTTATTTCTGGAATTAATGCTTCCCTTAAAATAAAAAGAAAGAAACCTTTGCAGCTAAAAAGAAATGAGGCATATATTGGTGTTTTAATTGATGATTTAATTGTAAAAGATACAAAAGAACCCTATAGAATGTTTACTTCTCGAGCTGAATATCGCCTACAGCTAAGGGCCTCTAATGCAGATCAAAGGCTTTTAAAATATTCTAAAAAACTTGGATTGCTCGACGATGAAACTTTAAAAAGCTTAGACAAAAAAACAAAAGAAACCGAAAGTTTAATTAACTATTTAACTAAAAAAACTATAAAACCAGAAGAAATTAATTCTTCTTTAAAATCTCTTGGAGAAAAACCAATAAAAGAACCTGTAAAAGCTGCTTCTCTTTTAAAAAGACCCCGAGTTTTTCTAAAAGATTTTCCAAAAAATAAAAAAATAGATAAGAAAAATTATAAAAAAGAACATGCTGAAGAAATTTTATTTGAAGCTGAAACAAAAATTAAATATAGCGGTTATATAAATAGGCAAAAGGCAGAAATTGAAAAAACAAAAATCTACGAGGATATGATTATTCCAAAAGGATTTAATTATAATGAAATAAAAAGCATTTCCAATGAAAGTAGGGAAAAATTTTTATCAATATTGCCTGAAACTATTGGTCAGGCTCAGCGTATTAATGGCATTAGGCCAACAGATATATCTATTTTATTAGTATATTTAAAGNGATGGTTTCACGTGAAACGAAATAAGGTTATATAAAAAATGAATACAAAAATATTCTTGTTATTTTTTTGTGGGGTATTGTTTTCTCAACAATCAATTTTATTAGATGAAATTTCTGCTGTTGTCGACGATGAAATTGTTTTATTAAGTGATGTTGTCTTNTCTGCAAATGCTCTTGCTGCACAAGAAAATGTTGATCCCTATAAAAGTCCAGATGAATATAAAAATCTGTTATTAAAATCTGCAGAAAGTATGATTGAACAACTTGTTATTATAAAAATGGCGGAGATTGATTCTGTTGTGGTTTTAGAAAAAGATGTAGATAGAGCTTTAGAAAGACAGGTTCAAAATATTATTTCTCAAGCAGGAAGTGAAGAAGCTGCAGAACAGGTTTTGGGTCGAAAAATATCTGAGTTTAAAAGGTCTTATAAAGATGATATGGAAGGAAAATTGATAGCTGAAAAGTATACTGGTGAANTAACAAGAAGTATTGAAATTACAAGACTTGAAGTAGAAGATTTTTTTAAAACATATAAAGATAGTATNCCTTCTTTTCCTAAAAGATATAAAGTTAGACATATTTTAATTCAAATAACCCCCTCTGAAGAATCAATGAAAGAAACAGAATTAAAAGCTTTAAATATTCTAGAAGAAATTGACAAGGGTTTGTCTTTTGAAGAGGCTGCAAAAAAATATTCAGAAGATCCTGGTTCAAAAGATAATGGTGGTTATTTAGGTTTTGTTCCAAGAGGAACATTTGTAAAAGAGTTTGAAAAAGTAGCTTTTACTTTAGCAATAAATACCATAAGTAAACCAATAAAAACACAATTTGGTTTTCATATTATAGAAGTTTTAGAAAGATCTGGGGAGAAAGTTGGAGTAAGACATATCTTATTACAAACAAAAGTTGTCGACGAGGATAAAACAAAAACCTATAAAACTATTTCTGATTTTTCTAAAGAAATAAATACAAAAAATAATTTTATTTCAATAGCTAAAGAATATTCAAATGATGAGACAACAAAAGATAATGGTGGTTTATTGGGATGGATTAATACAGAAATATATCAAGTAGAGGAATTGTCTTCTATAATAAAAAATATCCCAGAAAATACTTGTAGTGCACCAATTCTTACTGACTTTGGTTACCATTTACTTTGGGTAGATGCTATTGAAGAAGGAGGTCCTCCAACCATAGAAAAAAATTGGATTGAGTTAGAACAACTAGCTTTAAGCAAGAAGAAATCAGATTGGTATAATGATTGGATAGAAGAAATAAAAACAAAAGTCTATATAAAAAGAAATCCACTTAATTATCCACAAATAACTAATTAAAAAAACAAAAGACATATCTTTTAGTTATACACATTTTATACACATTTTGTGCTTATGTATATATATTTACTTCTCTCGTCTAAAAAAAATACCTTTTTAAGTCTTTATTAACATTTACACCTTATTACTAATATTTATCTTTTATATATAAGTATATAATAATTAATAAATAACTTTTTAGAGGAAAAAGCTTTTAAAATAGCTCTAAAATCCATTTTCTTTTACTTAGGCAATACAAGATACCCTAATTAAGACTTGTTAAAAGCTAAGTATCTTTTTATAATTGATGGTTATTTATGAATATTTCAACAACAAAAAAAGAACTTCAAACAGCATTCTCTAAATTAATAAAAACAACCCAAGCAAGATCACAAAATCCTCTCATAAATTATACTTATATATCCTCAGGGGCTCATGGAGTAATATTACATTCAACAGATTTAGAAGTTGGAATAAAAACAACTATNACCGCATCTGTTAATACTGATGGGGAAGGATTATTTCCCACTACTGAACTAAACGACATAATATCAGTAATAGATGAAGGGAGAGTTGATATTGAAATTGCCGGACCACATATTAATATTAAATCAGAAAAGGGAACTTCTTTTGATATACCCACTCTTCCATTTCAAGAATATCCAAAAGTTCCAGAGAACAAGCATGAAACTATTTATAATATAAATACTAGTGAATTAAAAAAGATATTAGATGTTATAATTTATGCAATAAATAAAGATCAATTGAAACCAGCATTAAGTGGGGCTCTATTCTCTTTTTCGGAAGAGGGATTAAATTTTGTTTCAACTGATGGTCATAGACTTGTTGTAGTAGAAAAGAAAAATGAATCTAATATTATAGAAGATTTTATAGTCCCAAAAAAATATTTAAATATGTTAAGCTCTTTTATTCAAGGTCAAAAAGAATCTTCATTGATATTTAGTAATAATCATGTATTTATTAATAATGATGGAGATGTCTTGTATTCAAGATTGATTGACGAAAAATATCCAAACTATAGTGCTGTTATACCTCAGGATAATTCTTATGTTCTTAAACTTCAAAAAGAAGATTTTTTAAATAGTATCAAAGCAACATTTATAGCAACAAATAAAAATACAAATCAAATTTCTCTTAACCTTGCATTGGGAGAAGTTTTTTTAAAAAGTGTTAATCAGCCGGAAAGCAAAACAGTGCATGCTCCTCTCAAAACAGCAGAATATAATGGAGAAAAAATCTCTATTGGATTTAATGCAACATATCTAAAAGAAGCCATTACAAATTATCCATCAGAAGAAATTCTTTTTGTTTTTAAAGATGAATTATCAGCAACCCTGCTTTTGCCAGAAACAAAAAATCACAAGATAACTATTTTGTTAATGCCGGTAAGAATTAATGAATAATAAAAATAGCTATAGCGCAGAAAAAATTACAGTTTTAAAAGGATTAGAAGCTGTAAGAAAAAGACCAGCAATGTATATTGGGGATGTTGGAAAAAGAGGTTTTCATCATTTAGTTAATGAAGTTATTGACAACAGTATTGATGAAGCTCTTGCTGGTTTTTGCACTAAAATAATTGTTACCATTGAGAAAGATGGCTCTATTTCTATAGAAGATAATGGAAGAGGTATCCCTGTAGAAATTCACAAAGAAGAAGGTATTCCAGCACTTGAGGTTGTTATGACAATTCTACATGCTGGTGGAAAATTTGATAAAAATACATATAAGGTTTCAGGAGGTCTTCATGGGGTTGGAGTTTCTGTTGTAAATGCTTTATCTGAGAATCTAAGAGCAGAAGTTCATCGTGATGGAGAAGCATATGAACAAGAATATCAAATTGGAAAAGCAGTAAGTCCTGTAAAAAAAATTGGAAAAAGTGATAAAACAGGAACAATTATTAATTTTATTCCAGACTCAACAATTTTTAAAAATCAAAGTTTTGAAGAAGAAATAATAAAANTAAGACTTAAAGAATTAGCATATTTAAATAAAAATTTAGTTATTATTTTAAAAAATAATATAACAGAAGAAGAAGAAACAAAGTTTCATTTTTCAGGAGGTTTATCTGATTTTGTAAAATATTTAGACGGAGATGAAGACCTTATTCATAATGAAATTATTACTGTTTCTAGAGAAGAGGGAGAGGTTCCAGTAGATCTTGCCTTAAGATATAGTACGAGNTATAATAATAATATTTTTTCTTTTGTTAATAATATTAATACAATAGAAGGAGGAACTCATCTTTCTGGTTTTAGGTCTGCACTAACAAGAGCTCTTAATAGTTACGCAAACAAAAATGATTTAATTAAAGCAAAGAAAAATGAAAAATTTTCTCTTTCAGGAGANGATTTTAGAGAAGGATTAACAGCAGTTCTTTCTATAAAAGTTCAAGAACCTCANTTTGAAGGACAAACAAAAACAAAACTTGGAAACGGAGAAATTAAAGGAATTGTAGATAGAATTATTTATGATGGAATTCAGGCATTCTTAGAAGAAAACCCAAAGGTTGGAAAAAGAATAATTGAAAAAGCAGCAGAAGCGGCACGAGCAAGAATTGCTGCAAAAAAAGCTAGAGAACTTGTTAGAAAAAAATCTGGACTTGGGGCAACTCTTCCAGGAAAATTAGCAGACTGTTCAAATAAAGACCCTTTACAGTGTGAAATTTTTTTGGTTGAAGGAGATTCTGCAGGAGGAACAGCAAAACAAGGAAGAGACAGAAGAACTCAAGCAATTTTACCTCTTAGAGGCAAAGTAATTAATTCTGAGAAAGCCAGAGAAGATAAACTTTTATCTAACAATGAAATCCAATCAATTATTACAGCACTTGGTGCTGGATTTGGAGAAGATGAGACAGATCCAAATAGCTTTAATCTAGAAAAACTTCGATATCACAAAGTAGTAATTATGACAGACGCAGATGTAGATGGTAGCCATATTAGAACTCTTTTATTAACCTTTTTTTGGAGAAAAATGAAAAGACTAGTACAAAATGGACACGTTTATATGGCAAGGCCTCCTTTTTATAAATTAAAACAAGGAAAAAAAGAAAGATATGCATATACAGATGAAGAAAGAGACTTAATAATACAAAGACTTGAAACTGAAAATTCTACAACAAAAATTGATGTTCAAAGATATAAAGGTCTTGGAGAAATGAATGCCGACCAGCTTTGGAACACAACCATGAATGCCGAAACAAGAACCCTTATACAGGTTACCGTTGACCATATTATGGAAGAAGAAACAAATGTTCGTTTTAGAGAATTAATGGGAAGCGAAGTAGAACATAGAAGAAAATTTATTACAGAGAGAGCAAAATTTGCAACAAATATTGATGTATAAAAATGGATTTAGATAGAGATAACACAATAAATAAAGAACTTTTAAAAGAACTAGAAGAAAGTTATTTAAATTATTCTATGTCGGTTATTATGTCGAGAGCTCTTCCGGATGCTCGAGACGGACTAAAACCTGTTCATAGAAGAATTTTATATGCAATGCACGAACTTGGATGTTTTTGGAATAGATCTTATAAAAAATCTGCCAGAGTTGTTGGAGATGTTTTGGGAAAATATCACCCACACGGAGATTCTTCTATCTATGATGCCCTAGTTAGAATGGCCCAAGACTTTTCAATGAGACACGAGCTTGTACAGGGTCAAGGAAATTTCGGATCCATTGATGGAGACAGGGCTGCTGCAATGAGATATACCGAATCGCGAATGTCAAAAATTGGGGGAGAACTCCTAAGAGACCTTGAAAAAGAAACTATTACCTGGACAACCAACTTTGATGAAACACTTAAAGAGCCGGCAGTTCTTCCTGCCGTTTACCCAAATTTATTAATAAATGGGTCTGAAGGAATTGCTGTTGGTATGGCAACAAAAATTCCACCACACAACCTATCAGAAATAATAAATGCTTTAGTTGAGCTCATTGATAATCCCAACGCAGAAATAGAAGATCTTATGAAGCACGTTAAAGGACCAGACTTTCCAACAAGTGGAAAGGTTTTAGGGCTTGAAGGAATAAAAGATGCCTATTCTACTGGAAGAGGAAAGGTAAAAATGCAAGGGAGAGCTTACACAGAAATCCCGGATAGAGGACGAAGCAAAATTATTATAACAGAACTTCCTTATCAGGTAAACAAAGCAAATCTTGTTGAAAAAGTTGCAGAACTGTCAAGAGACAAAAAAATAGAAGGAATTGCAGAAATTCGCGACGAATCAGACAAAGACGGAATGAGAGTTGTTATAGAAGTAAAAAAAGATGCAGTTCCTGAAGTTGTTTTAAATCAGCTTTACAAACAAACACAATTTGAAGACACCTTCGGAATAATTTTATTGGCACTTGTTGATGGGGCCCCACAGGTAATGTCTCTCAAACAACTTTTAAATGAATTTTTAATCTTCAGACAAGACATTGTAATAAAAAGAACAGAATTTGATCTTAGAAAAGCCGAAGACAGAGCCCATATTTTAGAGGGTTTAAAAATTGCTCTAAGCGCTATTGATAAAATCATAGAAACAATCAAAAAAAGCCCAGATCCAAAAACAGCAAAAGAAAAGCTTATAAAAAACTTCAAGCTTTCTGATAAACAATCACAGGCAATCCTTGATATGAGACTTCAAAAACTTACAGGTCTTGAAACTGAAAAAATTATCGCTGAATACAAAGAAACAATTCAATTTATTTCAGAGCTTAAAGGAATTTTAGAGAGCGAAGCAAAACGCATGGAAATAATCAAAGAAGAGCTAATGGAAATAAAAGAAAAATATGGAGAAAAAAGAAGAACAGAAGTTATAGAAAAATGGTCTGCCAAGGGAATGGAAGACATGATTGCGGACGAAGAAGTGGTTTTAACCGTTACTCACAACGGATATATTAAAAGAACAAACATTAATACATATAGAAGCCAAAGACGCGGAGGCCGAGGCGTTCAGGGGGCGGGCTCTAGAGAAGAAGACTTTGTTGAACATCTTTTTACAGCAACAAACCACAGTTACATTTTGTTTTTTACAGACAGAGGAAAGTGCCACTGGGTAAAGGTTTATGATATTCCCGAAGGGGGCCGAGCCGCCAAAGGAAGAGCCGTTGTTAACCTTATTGAGTGTGAACCAAACGAAAAAGTAAATGCTTTTATTGCGGTCAAAGACTTTTCAGAAGATCGTTATGTTGTTATGGCAACAGAAAAAGGAAAAGTGAAAAAAACAATGCTTTCTGCATATTCCCACCCAAGGAAAAAAGGAATATATGCAGTAGAAATTAGAGAGGGAGACAAGCTCATAGAAGCAAGGGTTTCTACGGGAGACAACGACATTTTGCTTGGAACAAGAAACGGAAAGTCCATTAGGTTTTCTGAACAACAAATTAGACCAAGCGGAAGAAAAACAATGGGGGTAAAGGGAATTACTCTTAGTTCAAAAGACGACAAAGTTGTTGGGATGTTGTTGATAAAAAGAGAAGGAACAACGGTTTTGGTTGCTACAGAAAAAGGGTTTGGAAAACGAACAGAAATTTCTCAATACCGCCCACAAAAAAGAGGTGGCAAGGGTGTTTTAACAATGAAGACAACAGACAAGATTGGGAAAATGGTTACGATTAAAGAAGCCATCGACTCCGACGACTTAATGATTATTACCACAAGAGGCGTTTTAATTAGGCAGCCAGTTTCTAAAATAAGAGCAATTGGAAGAGCTACACAAGGAGTAAAACTAATAAACCTTGATAAAGGTTCAAAGGTTGCATCCATCACAAGGATTATTTCTGACGATCCCGACTCAACCGATGACGAAAAGGAGCCAGAACTAAATGAACCAGATAGCAAAGAATCTGAAAAGGATTAACCAGCAGATTTTAAAAGTCGCAACAGGCCCCCCTCCAACCTTAGTAGCCGTAACAAAAACAAGATCTGTAGAAGAAATCAACGAAGCAGTTAACTTGGGAATAAAATCAATTGGAGAAAACAGAGTTCAAGAAGCTGGAGCAAAATTTCAAAGAATTTCAAAAGAAGTAGAAAAAAGGCTCGTGGGAAATCTCCAGTCTAATAAAATAAAAAAGGCAGTAGCCCTTTTTGACACGATAGACTCAGTTGGTTCTTATGGTTTGGCACAAAAAATATCCAAACACTGTCAAAAAATAGGAAAAACTCAAAGAATTTTAATACAAATCAACACTAGCGAAGAAAAAACAAAAAACGGATTTCTTTTAAGCGAAAAAGAGGGAGTTTTAAAGTGCTTTTCTTTACCGAACCTTCAGGTTGAAGGGCTAATGACAATTGGTCCGCTTACCGACAACCAAAATAAACGAAAAAAAGCCTTTCAAAGCCTCAAAGATTTTTTTAGTATAACAAACGAAGCCCTTTCTCCAGAAAAACAGGCAAAAGAATTGTCTATGGGAATGAGCGACGACTTTCTTCTCGCAATAAAAGAAGGCTCCACCATGATAAGGATTGGGACCAATATTTTTGGTTCCAGAAAAACAAATGCTTGACCTAAAAAAATGGTTTGATTCAAAACACTATATGAGGCTTTGGAACGTTGGCCCTCCCGGCTTTCTTTTTTCTTTAGCCACCATACATGGCCTACACCACGCAGAACAAGCTTTTTCGTTAAAAACGTTTTCCCTTTCTTCGGGCTGGTTTTTTGCTTTGGTGGCCCTTACAGCCCTTGATGCGCTTGTTCTTTTGTTCTGGGTTTTGTTTAGCCTTCCGCCAAAGAACAGAGGAATTAAACTATCAAAAAAAGGCATTTATGGACTTATTCGTCACCCAATATATACTGCCATTGTTTATCACGTACCAATTTTGTGTGCTCTTTCCTGGGGTTCTTTTTTAATTCTTTTGTTTCTTCCAGTTCACCACCTAATTTGGGGAAAGCTCGTCGAGAGAGAAGAGAAATACCTTATTGGCATTTTTGGACAAGAATATTTAGATTATATGAACGAAGTTCCAAGGTTTATCCCTTGGCCTAAACCGCGAAATTTTTAGCGAACCTGAAAAGAGCAAAACAAAAGGACAAAAAATGAAAAATTTTTTTCTAATTTTAATTTTTATGCAAGGAACAATAATGACCCAAGAAAAAAACNCAACACAACTCCCCTACGGATTTGAACACACNAAAGAATCTGGGGGAATACAAGAGTATAAAATGACAAACAACGAGNTGACAGTNCTGCTAAAAGAAGATCACAGNGCACCAGTAGCAACCTTTATGGTGACCTACAGCGTTGGGTCTAGAAACGAAGCAATAGGGTATACGGGATCAACCCACCTCTTGGAACATCTAATGTTTAAGGGGTCTAGAAAATTTAATACGGACAAAGGAAACTCAGTTTTTCAGCTTTTACAGTCTTTGGGCTCCAGAATGAACGCAACGACCTGGCTAGACCGAACAAACTATTTTGAAACCATGCCAAGCGAACACCTTGAAATCGCAATCGAAATTGAAGCAGACAGAATGAGAAACGCCTTTATTAAAGAAGAAGACAGACAGGCCGAAATGACAGTTGTTAGAAACGAGTTTGAAAGAGGACAAAACAATCCTTTTGGGGTTTTAGACGAGCACATTTGGGCTACAGCATATTTGGCCCACCCATATCACCACTCAACCATTGGGTGGAAAGCCGACATTGAAAATGTTTCTATAGAACGGCTTAAAAAGTTTTACGATACTTTTTATTGGCCAAACAACGCAACGGTTACGATTGTTGGAGACTTTGAAACAAACGAAGCCCTTGCGCTGGTTAAAAAACATTTTGGTAGAATTCCAAAAAGCAGAAATGAAATTCCTAAGGTTTATACAGAAGAACCAAAACAAGAAGGACAAAGAAGGGTTTTGCTTAAAAGGGCCGGACAACAAGGAGTTGTTGGAGTTGCTCATAAGACACCGCCAGCAACACATGAAGATGCCCCAAGTTTTTTAGTGTTGTCATCTATTCTTTCTTCTGGAAAAAACAGCAGATTTTATAAAAACATTACAGACAAGGGGCTTGCCACAAGCGTTTTTATTTGGGACTCTTTATTTAGAGACCCAGGGCTTTTCGCGGTTTATGCGAACCTTACTCCCGGAACCGAACACGAAAAAGTAGAAGCCCTCATTATGGCAGAATATGAAACAATTAAAAAAGAAGGAATAACAGACGAAGAGGTGGAAAAAGCAAAAGCACAGCTTATAGCTTCCATAAAGTTTCGCCAAGACGGATCTTATGCTGTTGCAGGAGCTCTTAACGAAGCAATTGCTAGCGGAGACTGGACACTTTTTACAACCTATGAGGAAAGATTGGCGGGAGTTACAAAAGAAACCGTTAGTGCGGTTGTAGAAAAATATTTTCTTGAAGACCTAAGCACTATTGGACACTTTATTCCAAAAACCGGTGGAGAACAACGAGGAAAAAGAGGTCCTTCAAGCGTCACAGAGCTCGAAGAGATGAAAAAGCAGCACTTTTCTGAAGAGGAGGAAGGCACCCTTGCAAGCCAAGTAAAAAGCTCTGAGCCCGTAGACGGAGTTAGGCTCTTTACCCTAGAAAGAGGGTCTGGTGTGGTTACTCTTTCTGGAAGTTTCTTGGGTGGAGACATTTATGCCCCAAGCGAAAATAAAAGAATACCAGACGTTGTTGTTTCTATGCTTGACCAAGGGACAACAAAAAGTTCAAAGTTTGAAATAAGCGACAAAATTGAAAAAGTTGGAGCAAGACTAAGGTTTTCTAACGGAAAAGCAAGNGTTGGTTTTAATAGTCAGTTTTTGTCTGAAGACACGGCCCTTATAGTGGGGCTTTTGTCAGAACAGCTACAGCTTCCTGCGTTTAGCGAAGAAGACCTTGCAAAAACAAAAAAAAGAATGATTACGGGATATAAAAAAAGCAAGGAAAGCACCAGGGGAAACGCTCTAAACAACATGTTAAAAGGCTTTTATTCTGAAAGCCATCAAAACGCTCCCAGCGACGCAGACGAATCCATCAAAAACATTGAAAAAATCACAACGGAAGACCTGAAAGCCTACCACAAAGCAAACTATGGAACGGGAAGCATGGTGGTCGTTGCTGTTGGAGACGTAAATCACGACGAGCTTTCGAACATTATAAAAGAAAACTTCAAAGACTGGCAGGGGTCTCCTCTTGAAGAAAAAAAGGAAACCCAACAAGGAACAAAAAATGCAGGAAAAGCATATGTAACCATGCAAGACAAAACCAGCACAGATTTCTTGGTTGGAGTGCCGCTTGGAATAAACAGAGACCACCCAGACTATAGACCTCTTTTTGTGGCAAACTATATTTTGGGCGGAAACTTTTCGGCAAGATTAATGCAAACAGTTCGCGTAAAAGAGGGGCTAACCTATGGAATTAGTTCTAACATGTCAGGGTTTGGAAACGATACAGACGGATATTGGGTAGTTGGAGGAACTTTTGCTCCAGACCTTCTTTCAAAAGGAGAAAGTTCTACGCTTAGAGAGATTAAAAAGTGGGCAAAAGACGGAGTTACCGAAGAAGAAGTTGCCGTAGCAAAGTCTACGCTAACAGGGTCCTACAAGGTTGCCTTTGACTCAACGGGTGGTTTGGCAGGAGGAATTTTATCCGCTGTTGTTGATTGGGGAGGACTTTCTTATTTGGACAGCTTCACAGAAAAAATTAATAAGATCACCCTTGAACAGGTAAATGACACAATTAAAAAATATATTTCTATTGAAGACCTGTATGAAGTTGCCGCAGGGTCTATTGACCAAGAAGGAAACCCTCTCAAAAAAGAGTGAAAGTTGTTTTGATAGCGGCCATCACGCTCGATGGCTTTATTGCAAGGTCGTCGAAAGACAAGATGGAATGGTCACTAGACCAGCACCTCTTTAAACAACAAACGACAAACCATACAGTTTTTGTTGGGTCAACAACTGCAAAGCTTTTGAACTCGCTTCTACCAAACAGAAACCTTGTTGTTGTTAACAGGAGCTCAAACCCCAAAACCCTTCTTTCTTCTGTAGAAGAAGGCGTTTGTTTTGTGGCGGGAGGAGCCCGAACCAACTTGTTGTTTTTTGAAGAGATTACAGACATGTTTTTAACTCCCCACCCTCTTTTTTTTAAAAAGGGGCTGTCTCTTTTTCACGGAGGGCCAAAAAAAATAGAAACAAAACTAAACAAGCGATTAAGGGTTGACTCTGTTAAGGATTTGTATCAATATCAATATACCGTTAAATGAAAAAAGCACCCCAAATACTTGTTTGTTTATTATTGGTCGCAGGGATACTCTTTGTAAAAAACTATTTAAAACCCACAGAAATTCTTTATAGCGGAACAATTGAAACCCCAAACATAACAGAGCCTGTTGAAGTTTATTTTGACGCCTATGGGGTTCCGCATGTTTTTGCAGAGAACGATGACGACATGTTTTTTGTTGCTGGCTACCTTGGAGCAAGAGACAGGCTTTTTCAAATGGCTTTTATGAAATATACATACACAGGACAACTTTCTCGCGTTGTAAATGATACTCTTTTTGCTGAGGACAAATTTTTGAGAACCCTAGGGTTTGAATCGGTTGCAGAAAAAACCTTAGAAAAAATTCCAAAAGACCTTCTGTCGCACCTTCAAAAAACATGTGACGGAATAAATGCCTATGCCCAATCGCTAAGCCCAGCAGAATATCCGCTTGAGTTTAGACTTATTGGGATAAAAGAGCTACCAACCTTTGAACCCAAAGACATTGCCGGCCTTTCAACCTTGATGGCGTGGGAGCTTCAAGGAGGTTGGGATTCAGAGCTCTTTTTTGGAGCAATACAAGAACAGTTTG
>JGI24816J26688_1000047_pt1 | contig 23951 bp, 19 predicted proteins | sample METZYME_3_250m_FD_26688 | JGI IMG/M metagenome (IMG submission 26688)
GACGATGAAGACAACATAATGTCATCTTTGCTGGCGAAACGACTGGGCGCAAAAAAAGTAATGACAGTGATCAACAACGCCGCCTATGTCGATCTGGTGCAAGGTGGTGATATTGATATAGCCATATCTCCGCAACAGGCTACCATTGGCAGCGTGCTGACCCATGTTCGGCGAGGAGACGTTGTTAATGTGCATTCCCTGCGACGGGGAGCGGCAGAAGCAATGGAAGCCATTGTCCACGGCGACCAGGCCTCTTCCAAGTTAGTAGGTGGCACTATCGGGGAAATAGGTTTGCCGGAAGGCACAACAATCGGGGCCATCGTGAGAAACGATGAAGTGCTGATCGCTCACGACAGTACTGTGATTGAGTCAGATGACCATGTCATCCTGTTTCTGGTAGACAGAAAGAGGATAAAAGAAGTAGAGCGCCTATTCCAGGTCGGATTCAGTTTTTTCTAGCAAACAATGCATGCACCAATAATATTTAAAATCCTAGGCATCCTGCTCATGCTGTTTAGCCTGTTGGGCAATCTTCCACCTATATTTGTCTCTATGCTGTATGGCGATGGGATGGCGATGGCTTTCTTCTACTCGTTGATGATTATCGGCAGCACTGGNCTACTNTTGCTCATGTTCACTGCACGCACGCGCNCGGAATTAGGAACAAAAGATGGGTTTCTCGTTGTGACNCTTTTCTGGGNAGTACTGGGAACTGCCGGATGCTTGCCATTCCTTTTGTCTCCCGCAATTGAGCTGTCNGTNACAGATGCGGTTTTCGAATCTCTCAGCGGGCTAACAACTACAGGCGCCACTGTGATTTCAGGGTTGGACTCTCTTCCAAAATCCATCCTTTTTTATCGCCAGCTGCTACAGTGGTTGGGTGGTCTGGGCATCATCGTTCNTGCCATGGCCCTGCTACCAATGTTGGGTATCGGCGGCATGCAACTATACCGAGCAGAAAGCCCAGGGCCTGTTAAAGACAGCAAGCTCGTGCCCCGGTTGGCGGAAACGGCAAAGGCTCTCTGGTACATTTATCTCTCGCTTACCGTGGTCTGTGCACTTGCCTACTGGGCCGTAGGCATGGAATTTTTTGACGCGGTCAGCCATAGCCTAACCACCGTGGCCATCGGTGGGTTCTCAACCCATGACGCCAGCCTCGGCTATTTTAATAATCCGGCCATTGATGCGGTGGCAATCGTGTTCATGTTTATAGCCGGAATAAACTTCGCGCTGCATTTCACGGCATGGCAACGCCGCAATGGCCGCCACTACCTTTTGGACCCTGAGCTTCTATTTTATTCCTTTATACTGATTTCTGTATCGATAATTACAGTAATTGTCCTCCACTTTTCGGGAGTCTATGCCAGTGTCTCAGAATCTATTACCAAGGGCGTTTTTCAGGTAGTCTCCATCGCCACCACCACTGGGTTCACTACGGCCGACTTTAGCTCCTGGCCGCTCTTTCTTCCCTATATGCTTTTGTATGCTGCCATTATCGGTGCCTGCGCAGGATCAACCGGTGGCGGTATGAAAATGATTCGCATTTTGTTGATCTTTAAGCAAGGATTCCGTGAGGTGCAACGACTCATTCATCCAAAGGCGATCATTCCCATTAAGCTTGGTGGTAATGTTGTAAGTGATAGGGTGATTGAATCGGTTTGGGGGTTTTTCGCCGTTTATGTCATGGCCTTCATGGTAATGTTGCTCGCCTTGCTGGCAACAGGCCTAGATATCATTACCGCTTTCAGCGCGGTGGGCGCCTGCATTAATAATCTTGGTCCTGGCCTGGCCGACGTGGCCGAGACGTACGGTCATCTTCCTGTCACAGCAAAATGGATCTTGTGCTTTGCCATGTTGCTCGGCCGACTCGAAGTATTTACATTGCTTGTATTATTCACACCAATGTTCTGGCGCCGCTAGTTTGCTATAATGATTATTAGTAATAACTGATGTAAGAAATTTCTATGTTGTTTCACGTGACACACACACATGGCTATGCAACATGTATCGCCCATGATGAAGAAGCTAAAACAAATTTTTCACAAACAATTTCAAATGCTGAAGAATCAGGTGTAAAAGTTCACGGGGTTTATGCTGACCCCCCTGGTCACCAAATTTTTATGGTGGTTGAAACTGATACAATGGAACAGTTGGTTAAATTTTTAGACCCTATTATAGATCTCGGTGATTATGAAGTTCGTCCTGTTTTAAATTTTTCAACAGCAATTGCAAACCTAAGCAACAATTAAAATATAAAGAAACTAATTAGTTCTTATAGAGCTTTGCGCCGTCGGGCTGCCGGCGAAACCGCTTGTATTCCCATTGGTATTGAGAAATTGCAAGCCGCACACACTCTTCCACAGACTTATTAAGTCCAGCAACCGATTCTTCCAAATTGTCGCTATAGATGGCCGCGTTGGCCTCCTGTAACACGGCCTTGAACCCTTCCCCCCTAGGTAGTCGCTCTGCAAAACCGGAAAACACTTTTGCATTTGTCCGCTGCACAAGTTTGCTTACCAAGGTCATTGTGAGTGCCTGCTGGCCAAAAAATGGAGCATAGATGCCGCTTTCATCGGGTGGTACCTGGTCAGGCAAGATGGCGACAACTTCGCCAGATTGAAGTGCTTTTAACAGTTGAGCGACACCTTTACGATTGGTGGGTACCATTGAGATTCCGCTTCTTGAACGGGCCTTCCTGGTGAGCTCATCCAAATATTGAAGTTTTGGCGGTTGGTACAAATAAGTAGTGCGATGAATTTCGCCGATGAAAAAGCCGAGCACCTCCCAGTTGCTTAGATGAGGGGCCAGAAGGATCACGCCTTGCCCAGCTTTTGTGGCGGCAGAGAACTTTTTTAAGCCGGTCGACTCTTCATCGACAATAAGCGCAATAGTTTTATCTACAGGCAGTAACCAGGCTTTCCCCATTTCGACCGCTGTGCATGCGGTGTTTTTAAGGCTTTCTTTTGCAAGGGCTGTTATCTCATTATTGCCTTTCTCAGGAAAACACGCCTTAAGGTTTTTTAACGTGGTGGTTCGTGACCGTGTCGGAAATATGTATAGAGCCGCACCCCAAACCTCTGCAACTACATGTAACACCCAGAGGGGCAGTACTGCACAGACAGTCAGAAAACCTTTAACAAAGATATATATAAGAGGTTGGATAGCGTTTGCTCAATCTGCAACTTGTTAAGTCGCCTATTTTAGAGCGAATCTGACGAATGGCAATGTAGAAGGCTTTTCCGATACTCGGCCTGAGAAGGGGGACAACAAGCGCTTGTGGAATAGTTGCAGATAATCCAGCATAATCATAACCCTCTGATTTCCCGAACCCAATCAACCGCGTGGAAAAAAATAAGGACTTGAAAACATTTCAGGGCCTAGTGATGGCTCTGCAGCAGTTCTGGGCGCAACGAGGGTGCGTTCTTATGCAGCCCTTGGACCTGGAAGTCGGTGCAGGAACGTTCCACCCTGCAACATTTCTGCGCGCCATCGGTCCAGAATCCTGGAATACAGCCTACGTACAACCCTGTCGACGGCCCACCGATGGTCGTTATGGTGATAACCCGAACCGGCTACAGCACTACTACCAGTTTCAGGTGCTCCTAAAACCTTCACCTCCGGATATACAGGCTGTCTATCTGGAATCCCTCGAAGACCTTGGCATCGACATGAGTATACATGACGTTCGGTTTGTCGAAGATAATTGGGAGTCCCCGACGCTGGGAGCCTGGGGTCTAGGTTGGGAGGTCTGGTTGAACGGGATGGAGGTGACCCAATTTACCTATTTCCAGCAGGTAGGCGGCTTGGAATGTTACCCGGTGAGCGGTGAGATCACTTACGGTATCGAACGCATTGCTATGTACTTACAGGATGTAGATAGCATCTATGATATCGTCTGGACAAACGGCCCTGAGGGGCCGGTGAGCTATGGTGACGTGTTCAGACAAAACGAAGTGGAAATGTCCGCTTACAATTTTGAATATGCCGATACCGAATTGCTTTTCAATTCTTTCGATAACTGCGAGCAACAGTGTAAATTCCTCATCGAGAAAGGGCTTGCGCTGCCAGCGTACGAACAAGTTTTGAAGGCATCTCACTATTTCAACCTTTTGGATGCCAGGAAAGCGATTTCGGTCACCGAGCGGCAGCGATTTATTCTTAAGGTTCGCGCTCTCGCAAGACTGGTAGCCGAGGCCTATTTCGAGAGTCGCAAACATCTTGGTTTCCCCTTAGCAACGGACGCGTTGCGAAAAGAGTACCTAGAGCGATAAGCATTATGTCTCCTAGCAACTTTCTAGTTGAAATTGGCACAGAAGAGCTACCCCCTAAAGCATTGGCCGGTCTATCTGAGAGCCTAGAGCATGGCATAGTGGAGAGGTTGAATCGTGAGCAATTGAATTTCTCAGCTTCCCAACGTTACGCTACACCTCGTCGGCTTGCTGTGCTCATTCGTGAATTGCAGGCGCAGCAGCCGGACAGGGACATCGAGCGATTGGGTCCGACTATCAGCGCAGCGTTTGACCAGCAGGGAAAGCCTACTAAGGCCGCACAGGGCTTTGCACGCTCATGTGGAGTCGCTGTCAGCGAACTCGATCGATCGTCAAAAGGTGGTGTTGAAAAACTAGCATTCCTTTCTAAAGAACCGGGAAGACCTACCCCGGATCTTTTGCCTAGGCTTGTCCAAGATGCTATTGCGCAATTGCCAATTCCGAAAAGAATGCGCTGGGGAGCCTCTCGTGAAGAATTTGTTAGGCCTGTGCATTGGGCGGTCATGCTGTTCGGCCAAGAGATTATCCCTGCAGTTTTGCTGGGGGTGGAGGTTGATCGCTTTTCCTACGGGCACCGCTTTAGCGCCAACAAAAAAATTATAATTAATAGCGCAAAAGATTACGAAGAGTTGCTCGAAGAGAAAGGGGGTGTAATCCCTGATTTCAAAAAAAGAAAGGACCTGATTCGCCAACTAGTCGAAGACGAAGGCAGCAGGGCTGGCGCCACCGCAGTAATTGATGAGGCTTTACTCGATGAAGTGACTAGCCTTGTAGAATACCCAGTCGCACTCACGGGACAGTTTGAAGAAGAGTTTCTCGAGGTGCCACCCGAGGCCTTGATCCTTACGATGAAATCCCATCAGAAATGCTTCTATCTCGTTGACAAAAAAGACAAGCTTCNGCCGAAGTTTATTACGATCAGCAACCTGGTCAGCAAAGACCCCTCTCAGGTAGTAGAGGGATATGAGCGCGTTATTCGTCCGCGGCTTGCTGATGCGCGTTTCTTTTATGAAAGTGATAAAAAGCAATCTTTGGAATCCCGGGCTAAGCGATTGAGGAAAATCGTTTTCCAGGAGGAACTTGGAACTGTCTACGATAAATCCCAGCGTGTGGCAGCTCTCGCCTCCACAATTGCGGAATGGATAAGTGCCGACATGAAGATCTGTGCAAGNGCTGCGAGCCTGTCCAAATGCGACCTGTTAACTCTAATGGTGGGCGAGTTTGCNGAACTTCAGGGCCTTATGGGATATTACTACGCCCTACACGACGGTGAACCTAAGGAGTTGGCTCAAGCTCTCAACGAACAATACATGCCACGATTTTCCGGCGATGACTTGCCAAGNTCTAAGACAGGAATCGCTCTCGCCTTAGCTGANAAACTCGATTCCTTAGTGGGTATATTTGGAATAGGCCAACCCCCAACNGGGTCTAAAGACCCATTCGCCCTCAGGCGTTCTGCCATTGGAGTGTTGCGCATCATTGTGGAGAGAGAGCTCGATCTGGATCTATTAGATTGCATTACGCAGGCTGTTTACGGNTTTAGGGGGATTAAATTGGCAGAAGATACAACTGGTGAGGTATTTGAGTTNCTGCTGGAACGATTCAAGGCCTGGTCCATAGATGAGGGGGTAACCGCCGAAGAATTTCAGTCGGTAATCGCGATAAAGCCCAAGCGTCCCAGAGATTTTCACATGCGCGTTCTGGCAGTTCACAATTTTAACCAGCTACCAGAATCCGCCTCGCTCGCTGCGGCCAACAAACGCGTATCTAATTTAATTGCCAAGCAAGATTTCAGCGTCCAAGGCCTGTCAGTAAAAAAAGAATTACTGAGGGAGCCCGCTGAGCAAGCTTTGTACAAGGCTCTAGAAGACAAAATGTTAGAGGTAACACCAATGTTTGAGAAGGGTGCTTATAAGGAAGGACTACAATCACTTGCTTGCCTTAAAAAAAGCGTTGATACATTTTTTGAAGAGGTTCTCGTAATGTGCGAAGACACAGCGCTTCGTGACAATCGATTAGCGTTGCTACAAGAACTTCGCCACCTGTTCCTCCAAACAGCAGACATATCGTATCTTCATAGCAGCTAATAACACAGCGGCTATTTTTCAGAATAAAACCCATGAAAACTGTTGTTCTTGATAGAGACGGAGTAATCAACGAAGACACCCATGCCTATGTAAAAACACCGGGTGAATGGATTCCCATTCCGGGAAGCCTAGAGGCAATTGCAAACCTGCGTGCAGCGGGATATAGGGTCGTAGTGGCCAGCAACCAGTCGGGCCTAGGCCGTGGCCTTTTTGACGGGCAAGCTCTCGCCAAAATACATCATAAGCTTTGTTCTATGGTTGAGAAGGCTGGCGGTTTTATCGATGGTATTTTTTTCTGTCCACATCTCCCCACCGATGGTTGCGGCTGTCGGAAACCCGCCACTGGTATGCTTTCCCAAATAGAAAATGAGTTTGCCTGTTCNCTTAGNGNCTGTTTCCTCGTCGGNGATAGCTATAAAGATATCCAGGCAGCCCTGACATTTGGCCTTAGACCCATTTTGGTACGAACCGGCAAGGGTTCTGCCACCGAACAGCGGCTTTTGATTAGCAAAACCCGAGAAGTGCCGGTTGTTGATAGCTTAGCTATGGCCGTAAAAGATGTGATTTTGCAAGCTGATGAATAGCCTCCCAATTCTATTTTTGCGTTCGTTGGTTTTCTATGTGGGTTACATATCAGCCACCATTATAATTTGTAGCTTTTTTATCCTGGTGTTTCCAGTTACGCCCGAAAAGGGCCGACATGTAATCGCATCTGGTTGGTGCAACACGATAATGAAGTGGCTCTGGCTCACCTGCGGTGTCAGATATAAGGTCCTAGGTAAGCACAACATCCCGGACGGCCCGATTGTTATTCTTTCGAATCATCAAAGCAGCTGGGAAACCTTTTTGTTCTATACGATAAAATTTCCTGTTTCTCCTATTTTGAAGCGCGAATTGTTACGAATTCCTTTCTGGGGCTGGGCCCTTCGCCTACAAAAACCCATTGCAATTGATCGCAGCCAGCCACGTGAAGCCGGCAAGTCATTATTAACCCAGGGTGTGGCTCGAATCAGGGAAGGAATTTCNATCTTTGTGTTCCCCGAAGGGACCAGGTCTAAAGCTGGCGAAATTCGCCGCTTCTCAAGAGGCGGTGGTAAGCTGGCTGCCACGGCAGGAGCACCCATTGTTCCTATCGCTCACAACGCCGGAGACTGTTGGCCNGCCCGGGCATTTCTCAAATACCCCGGATGCATAACAGTTGTTATTGGTGAGCCAATCGCTTCCACTGATAAATCCGCTAACAAATTAACAGAGCAAGCCGAGCAGTGGATCCGCCAGCAGTTTAAGGCCGTCTCCGCCTAGATATCGAGGTTCTCCGCGGCCAGCGCGTTGTCTTCAATAAACTCTCGTCTTGGTTCGACCTGATCACCCATCAAAGTGTTGAACAGCTGGTCGGCGCTGAAGGCGTCATCGATTGTCACTTGCGACATACGGCGCGTATCGGGGTTCATTGTGGTTTCCCAAAGCTGATCAGGGTTCATCTCGCCCAGCCCCTTGTAGCGTTGCAGGTAATGCCCTTTCATAGCGTCATTCGTCACCCATTCGATGGCGTCGCCCAGACTTGTGACCTCATGAGTGTGATCTCCACGCTTAACGTAGGCGCCCTCTTCGATTAATCCTTCTAGCAAATCGCCCAATTCGGTTATGGTCCTATACTCCCCTGAATGGAAAAAATCTTGCGTGAAGCTATAAGTCTTTTCTAGCCCATGAAGGTCTATTGTAGCTTCGGGCAAAAACAGGTGTCGTTCCGGATCTTCTTTGAGCTTGAGGGAGTAATTACTGGCAATTTGTGGGTGATGCTCCTCCAGGTTTGTTGATAGTTCGGTAACCCATTTGCTTACTTTGGCTTTTGACTTAAGTTCTTCTTCACGCAATGTGCGGGAAAAGATCATCGCCTCAAGAATCTCAGTCGGATATACACGCGCCAACCGGCTTATAATGGAATACGCTTCGTTGTATTGTTTAACTAGAGTCTCCAGTGAATCACCGGCAATCGCTGGTGCTTTTGCATTTACGTGTAAGCTAGCGTCTTGCAGCGCAATCTGTGTCTGATAACTAGCAAGTTCCATGTCGTCTTTAAGGTATTGCTCCTGCTTGCCTTTACGAATCTTGTACAGGGGCGGCTGTGCGATAAAAATATGCCCTCTTTCTACAAGCTCTCTCATTTGCCTAAAGAAAAAAGTTAACAACAGGGTCCTGATGTGGGACCCATCCACATCGGCATCAGTCATGATAATAATGCTGTGATATCGCAGCGATTCAGGGTCGAACTCCTCATTACCAATCCCGCACCCCAAGGCTTTAATCAGCGTTCCGATTTCAACAGAGCTTAACATCTTGTCAAATCTGGCCTTCTCTACATTAAGTATTTTGCCCTTCAGAGGTAAAACGGCCTGGTTCTTGCGATTTCTTCCCTGTTTTGCCGATCCGCCGGCAGAATCTCCCTCCACAATATAGATTTCAGAAAGAGCTGGATCCTTCTCCTGGCAGTCCGCAAGCTTCCCCGGTAATCCGGCTATGTCCAGTGCTCCCTTGCGTCTTGTCATTTCCCGGGCCTTGCGGGCTGCTTCCCGGGCTCGGGCCGCATCAATCATCTTAGAGACAATGAGCTTGGCATCTTGAGGGTTCTCCATGAGGTAATCGTTGAAATGGGATGCCATTTCCTGCTCGACAACTGCCTTAACCTCTGACGAAACTAACTTATCCTTAGTTTGTGAAGAAAATTTAGGGTCTGGTACTTTCACCGCAATAATCGCCGTAAGGCCTTCACGGGCATCGTCTCCTGTCATGACAACCTCTTTCCCTTTCGCATTTGACATTTCTTTGTCAATGTACCCTTTCAGCACTCTGGTTAACGCTCCCCGGAAGCCGGCCAANTGGGTACCGCCATCTCTTTGGGGAATGTTGTTGGTATAGGGAAAGATGTTTTCCTGGTAAGAGTCGTTCCATTGCAGCGCAACTTCGACTGTAACCCCGTCCTCATCTCGTTCTGAGATAAAGTGGAATAGCTTATTCACTGTAGTCTTGTTCTTGTTGAGGTAATCCACGAAGGCCTTAAGGCCGCCATCATATTTGTAAAGCTCCTCCTTGCCGGATCGCTCNTCGGCTAACCTTACAGAAACCCCCGCGTTAAGAAACGCCAGCTCGCGTAATTTTTTAGCCAAGATGTCGTAGTGAAATTCAATGTTAGTAAAAGTCGCCTTTGAAGGCTCAAAGTGGCATTCGGTGCCAGTTCTCTTGGTCTCCCCCACAACCGCCAATGGGGCCTGGGGGACTCCATGTTTGTAGTATTGCTCATGGACTTTGTTTTCGCGACGAATGGTGAGCTTAAGCTCTTCCGAGAGCGCGTTAACGACCGAAACCCCCACCCCGTGGAGCCCTCCTGACACTTTGTAACTATTATCATCGAATTTGCCGCCGGCATGTAGCACGGTCATGATAACTTCCGCTGCGGAAACGCCTTCTTTGTGCATTTCGGTAGGCACACCACGGCCATTGTCAGCTACCGTAATGGTTTCCCCTACGTGGATTGTTACGCGAATTTCGTCACAGAAGCCTGCCAGGGCCTCGTCGATGGAATTGTCCACCAGCTCAAAAACCATATGATGAAGGCCCGTGCCATCATCTGTGTCGCCAATGTACATACCAGGGCGTTTTCGCACAGCATCGAGCCCTTTTAGAACTTTAATGCTTTCCGAGTTGTACTCGGTTTGGGCTTCTTTGGACATACAACTACCTCAGGAAATCAGCCATCGCGAAACCGCTCGGCTGCTTACCTTAATATCGGTAAATTCGATGGAAAATCAAGCCGTTATTGTACCACGTTTCACGTGGAACGTTGCCATTTCGGGGCTATTTGCGGGCGAAATCTGAAGCCCTTCACGATCCACACAGGTTACAAATAGCTGCCCCTTCAAACCCACCAGCTTATCCAGCACTTTTTGTCTATTAGTACGGTCTAGTTCCGCCGGTAAATCGTCAACCAAGTAAACACAAGACCGATCAAGCGCCTGGCTTAGCAGCACCCCCTGGGCAATCTTTAGCGCACTAACCAAGATTTTCTGCTGTCCTCGAGAAAGCGTTTCTATGGCTAGACGGGAGCCTGCCTTCACAATCAGATCTGCCCGATGGGGCCCGCACTGAGTGGCGCCGTATTTCTTATCTGTAATTTCGCTATGGCGCAGAACTTCGGCTAATTCTTGGTCGCTATCCCAGCCTCGGTAATAGCTAAGGTTTAGCACATTGGGCGAGGGTGCGGCCAAAGACTCATAGACTTGATCGAAAATGGGCACAAAACAATTGAAATAGTTGCTTCTAGCCAGGTCAACATCAGCCGAAGCCTTGCACAGCTGCAAATCCCAGGCCCGCAGCTGATCTGGATCAGGGCTTGATTTTCTTAGCAAAAGGTTACGGTTCGCAATACATTTTCGCGTTTTGCGCCATTGGTCCACAAATAAAGGTTCCACGTGGAACGCTCCCCAGTCGAGAAACCGGCGTCTAGCTTTCGGCCCGCCATCTAACAGAAGAAAAGAGTTTGCATCCAGAACCTGAACCGGTAGCTCTCTGGCGACCTTGTCCCAGTTTCGCTGTTTTTCGCTATCCATATTAAGCTGGTGTCCTTTATGCCTGCTTCTGGTAAGACCGATTTGATGGCCGTTGCTTAGCTCAGCAACAACCAATGCCGAAGGCTGGGTTTCGCTGATTAGTGTTACTGGTTTGCTAGTTCTGAAGGAGCGGCCTGTAGCGAGCAAATGGATAGATTCTAATACGCTGGTTTTCCCGCTGCCATTTCCACCATGCAGTAAATTTACCCCAGGGCTTAATGTAAGAGTCGCCTGCTGTATGTTTCGAATTGACGTAATACTGAGCGATTGTAGGATGCTCATATGCCGTGCTAGAAATGCAAGTATTAGCTGCCCGTTTAGAGCCGCATCGGCATAACGACATAGACAGCGTCGCTGCCTTCTTTCGCTTCTGCTTCCAGCAATGCGCTGCTATTGGGGTCTGAAAGTGTAATTTTTACATTTGGGCTAGACAGAGTGGAAAGAACATCTATCAAGTAGCCAACGTTGAAACCGATTTCTAGCGGCTCCCCTGTATAATCCACTGATACCGTTTCCTCCGCTTCTTCTTGCTCCGGGTTGTTGGCGAGAATCTTAAGCTCACCGGTCGTGAGAATCACGCGAACCCCTTTGTATTTTTCATTGGATAAAATAGCTGCCCGGGAAAACGCTTCTCGCATTTCTTGACGATTGCCAACTAAAACCCGGTCGCCTCCCTTAGGAAGAACACGGTTGTAATCCGGAAATTTGCCGTCAACCAGCTTTGATGTAAAGGTGAATTCTGGAATCGTCACAGTTAGGTGGTTTTGCCCAAAGGTCATGCTTATATCTCCCTCATGATCGGATAGCAGCCGCGCAAGCTCCATGATGCCTTTCCTGGGGAGAATAAGTTGCTGGGTTTCATCTATCGGGTTTGACATTCCGACTGTTTCCATCGCTAGCCGATGGCCGTCTGTGGCAACCACCTTCAAGTAATCAGCTCCCACCTCAAACAACATTCCATTAAGATAGTAACGAACGTCTTGCTGTGCCATTGCGAAACTCGTGCTGTCAAGCAGCTCACGGAGCTTTGTCCCTTGAATAATCAGAGAAAAGGTATCAGGCTCTTCTTCTACGCTAGGAAATTCCGTCGCTGGAAGGGTGGCAAGCATAAACCGGCTTCGGCCTGACTTTAGGGTTAGTTTGTTGTCTGCAAGAGAGACGTCAATATTAGAGTCGTCTTTTAACGATTTACAAATATCCAAAAGCTTGCGAGCGGGGACGGTAATTTCTCCCGGCTGCTTTACCTGGTCAATACCCACTCTACCAACCAATTCTACTTCCAGGTCTGTTCCTGTTAGTGATAGCTCACTATCGTTTAAAACCAAGAGAACATTGGAAAGCACGGGTAGCGTCTGACGGCGCTCTACCACTCCGCTGACTATCTGCAACGGTTTCAACAAGCTCTCACGAGAAATGACAAATTGCATTTTACATATTTACCTTATATATCAACATGTTAGGCTCTAGCTGGATAGAGACCTAAGCAGGTTTTTGTAGTCTTCCTGTATGTCCGTGGAGCTATGTCTCAGCCGGTGGATCTGTTTGCAGGCGTGCAAAACCGTGGTGTGATCTCTACCCCCAAAAGCATCCCCAATTTCCGGTAAGCTGTGATTCGTCAGCTCTTTGGACAAGCTCATGGCCACCTGCCTGGGACGTGCAACCGAGCGATTACGCCGTTTTGAAAGCATGTCCGACATTTTGATCTTATAGTACCCGGCCACGGATCGTTGAATATTATCAATAGTGACAAGCTTGTCCTGAAGGGCAAATAGATCTCGCAACGCGTCTTTAATGAGATCTAGGCCAATCGGTTCTCCCTTGAAATTCGCATGGGCAATTACCCTTTTAAGCGCACCTTCTAGCTCTCGCACGTTCGATCTCAGGCGCTGTGCAATAAAAAGTGCCGCTTCGTAAGGAAGGCTCACGTTACAGAGTTCGGCTTTGTTAATGAGGATCGCCGCTCGCGTCTCCAGCTCCGGGGGTTCGACTGCAACGGTAAGACCCCAGCCAAACCGCGATATCAGTCGCTCTTCTAGCCCATTGACCTCTTTGTGAAACCGGTCACAGGTTAGAATGATCTGGCGCCCCCCCTCCAACAGCGCATTGAAAGTATGAAAGAACTCTTCTTGCGAGCGCTCCTTNCCGGAGAAAAACTGAATGTCATCTATAAGTAGTGCATCAACGGAGCGGTAGAACCGCTTGAACTCACTCATAGCATTAAGCTGCAGCGCCGTTACCATTGTCGCCACAAAGGTTTCCGAATGAAGGTACACAACTTTGGCGGTCGGTTTCTTGGCCACCAAGTAATTACCTATTGCATGCATTAAGTGCGTTTTTCCTAAGCCAACACCACCGTAAATAAAAAGAGGGTTGTAGGCATCACCCGGATTCTCTGCAACTTGTTCAGCGGCGGCCCTAGCCAATTGGTTGGACTTGCCCACGATGAAGTTCTCAAAGGTGTTTTCCTGGTTCAATGCGCCACGGTGCCTGAGCTTCCCTTCGATAGTAATATCCATATTACGCCTATTGCCATTCACCACCTGTCCAGCACTTGCCGGGAACCGCACTGGTTTGGGCCTCCCCTCGGCTTGGGGCTTTTCCTCGGGCTCTAGAGCCGGATGAGTATCTGGAGCGGGGGCCGACAAATAAGGAGAGCCTGACGCGACGACTTCTAGGCTAATGCTGATCCCTTGCCCATCTGATTCATTCAGAATTTCACGAATGCGGTGTAGAAATTTACCTTTTACCCAATCTTTAATAAACCGATTTGGGGCAAAAATGCGCAGCACCTCAGCGTCCGCTTTTGCGTGCAGGGGCCTTATCCAAGTATTAAATTGTTGAGAGGGAAGTTCTGCTTGTAAACAATCAATACATTTTTGCCAGTCGGTTACCACCACTTGTTTCCTTGTTCGCTTTTGCTTTTTTATTTTTCCCTGCGACAATTCTAACGGCTGAATATTGAGTTATCCACCGATTGGAAAGCTAAACCATGGGTTTTTGAGCCGTTTTATTGTTCATATATATCAATACCATACAAAGGTTTTGCTGATAAATACCGAGTCGAAAATTTGTGCCACCTCGAACAAATTAGTACTGCCTGTGAATAAATAAGCTGTGGATATCCTGTGGCCAAATTCTGAGCCCCTGTACAGATAAGCCCGAGGGCTTTTCAGCCTGGGCATTGCACTCGCAACTCCGAAAATCTCTGTTCGGTTCTAGCCCTTACATGATTGCAAGTTTAAGGTAAAACCACTAGAATTCGCCCTCCTTTTTTCAAACCAATGGCGTCTAGCTTGGGCCGAAAAGATTGGAATTCCTGTTATGAAAAGAACGTTTCAACCCAGCGTATTAAAACGTGCTAGGACTCATGGTTTTAGAGCCCGCATGGCAACTAAAGGTGGTCGCCAAATTCTTAAAAGAAGGCGCGCGAAAGGACGCACTCGTTTATCCAGCTGAATTCTCCTTTTCTGTTCACTAAGAATAAGGAATGCCAGTGGCAACTAACGGTTTCTCCAAAAGGTTAAGGCTTCTGAGTGCTGCCGAGTATGGGGCCGTCTTCGATAATGTTCAGTTGAAAATTTCCTGCCACCAGTTTCTTGTACTTGCTATCAGAAACCACGATTCAAGATCCAGGCTCGGTATGGTGATCGCAAAGAAACATGTTTCTAATGCCGTTCAAAGAAATCGGATAAAACGCCAGATTCGCGAGTCGTTTCGCCACATTGTCAAAGAACTGCCCGGGCTGGATTTGGTTGTGTTGGCTCGAAAGGATGCTGGTAAACTAGACAACAAACAGCTGGCAGGAAAGCTGAATATGTTATGGAAAGATATGGCTAGCAAATGTTTACGCTAGACAAGAGCCACATTAGCCAGAGCCAGTTGTAGTTATGAATTAGGCAATTTAAGCAATGTTAAAACCTCTGCTCATACGATTGATAACCTTCTACCAGCTAACTCTTAGTTTGCTGATAGGCAATGACTGCCGTTTCTATCCCACCTGTTCCCAATACACGAAAGAAGCGATAGAAAAACACGGCTCAATTAAAGGATCCTGGCTAGGTGTACGTCGAATCTGCAGCTGTCATCCCTGGCATGAAGGCGGNTTTGATCCCGTGCCTGGCACAGAGAAGACCTCTGAATAATGAGCTTGAATTAGCCACTATGAATATAACGAAATATTTGCTTTACGGTGCCCTTGCTGCAATCTCTTACGTGATGCTGCTGGCCTGGAACACCGATTATCCTCAGGTCGTGGATTTTGTCGCTCCGCCACCTAGCCCAGTACCATCAATTTCACCGCCCGAGAATACAACGGTAACTGATATCCCAACACAGCTGCCAGATTCACCGGCAGCTCCGTCGCCCAATGAATCAGTTACTGTTTCGGAGCCCACTTCCAACATTTCGTCAACTAATGTTATTTCAGTGTCAACTGACACCTTAGAAATCGATATCGATTTAATCGGTGGTGATATTACATACTTAGCCCTGCCAAAGCACCTCAGACAATTAGATGTTTCAAATGACCCCTTTGTGCTATTGGAGTCTTCTCCGGGGCGAAGCTATGTGGCACAAAGCGGGCTTATTGGGCGTGATGGTATCGACAATACAGGAAGGGCTTTCTACAGCTCAAATGCCACCAGCTATAGGATGGGCGAAGACGAAGGCTCTCTCACCGTTGACCTCTTTACGGAAACTGATGGAGGCCTCCCGGTAATAAAGAGGTTTGGTTTCAACCGCGGCAGCTATCTGATCGATATTAGTTTCATCGTAGACAATCAATTTAGCGCGGAGTGGGAGGGAAATGCTTTCGGCCAAGTGAAACGTGACGCCTTTGATGATCCAAGTGGCGCCGGCTTTTTTAGCCGAAGCTATCTGGGGTTCGTCGCCACATCAGATGATGACCCCTATATGAAAATACCCTTCGGGGATGTAGCAGACGGCGCGGGAAGCTTTGATATGAATGGTGGCTGGATAGGCTTCAGCCAGAAACATTTCCTTTCAGCCTGGATTCCAAGCACGGAGACAACCAACAGGTTTAACACGCGAACAAACAATATCAACCAGTACTTCGGCGAGTTCACCAGCTCTTCATTCGTAGTACCTGCTCGGAGCACCGGCAGTCAAACGGTGCAGTTTTACGCGGGCCCAAAAGAAAAAAACTCCCTAGCTGAGATCTCACCTAACCTGGACCTTAATGTTGACTATGGCTTTCTATGGTTCCTCGCAAACCCGATATATTGGCTGCTTGCCCAGATCAATTCGATAATCGGCAACTACGGAGTTTCCATTATTATTCTTACGATTATCGTCAAGGCATTTCTCTTCAAGCTATCTGAAAAGCAGTTTCAGTCAATGGCAGGAATGCGCCGTCTTATGCCCAAAATGCAGCAAATTAAAGACAGCTATGCCGATGACAAAATGAAATTACAACAGGCGACCATGGCCCTCTATAAGAAAGAAAAGATAAACCCTCTCGGAGGGTGCCTGCCCTTGCTTGCCCAGATGCCTGTCTTCATCGCATTGTATTGGGTCCTTCTCGAGAGCGTGGAGTTAAGACACGCTCCCTTTGTATTCTGGTTAAATGACCTGTCAGTCAGAGATCCATTCTTTGTGTTGCCGCTTCTAATGGGCGCCACCATGTTTATACAAATGAGGCTTAACCCGCCCCCTGCCGATCCCATGCAGGCGAAGGTTATGCAATTCATGCCAGTAATGATGACCGGGATGTTCTTATTTTTCCCATCCGGTCTGGTACTGTATTGGGTAACTAACAGCGTGCTGGGAATTTTGCAGCAGTGGTATATAACAAGAAAAATTGAAGCCAGCTACGAAGCTAAAAAGGCAACCTGAGCCCGCCTCAACAGTGGCCTCTTCCTTTCCTGCTGAACGCCAATGCCAGCAATTGAAACTGACACAATCTGTGCAATAGCAACGCCTGTCGGGAGAAGCGGCATTGGCATTGTCCGTCTGTCTGGTCCAGACGTTGCNAAAGCCTGCGAAGAGATTCTCGGTTTTTTACCCTCTCCCCGGCANGCTCATTATTGCGANTTTCTTGACGCTGATCAGNCNGTAATAGATCAAGGCGTCGCTATTTACTATCAAAGCCCAGATTCGTTTACCGGGGAGGACATCCTTGAGCTCCAGGGTCACGGTGGTGTTTATGTTCTGAATGCCGTCCTTGAAAGAGTGCTTTTGCTAGATATTCGCCTAGCCGGCCCGGGTGAGTTTTCAGAGCGCGCGTTTCTGAATGACAAGATTGACTTGCTGCAGGCAGAAGCGATCGCCGATCTCATTGATGCCAACTCCAAACAAGCAGTCCAATCTGCCATGCGCACTTTGACAGGTCAATTTTCAGAGTTAGTGCACGACCTGGTAACAATGCTAACGACTATTCGGGTCAACGTTGAAGCGGCCATAGATTTTTCAGACGAAGATATAGATTTGATAGCCGACACGAAAGTTGGTGAATCGATAGAAGAAACACTTAACCAGATCTCTGGGGTATATGCCCAGGCGGAGCAGGGTGCTTTACTCAAAAACGGTCTGCAGGTTGTTATCACCGGAATACCAAATGCTGGAAAATCCAGTCTGCTGAATGCCCTGTCTGGCGTTGATAGCGCCATCGTTACTGATATCCCCGGCACTACCCGAGATCTGTTAAAGGAAGAAATATCCATTGATGGAATGCCAATTCATATTATTGACACAGCGGGTCTCAGNNCCAGCGATAANATTGTTGAAATAGAGGGGGTAAAGCGCGCACATGATGCTATAGNGACAGCGGACCAGATTTTATTGGTCTTTGACTGCACTAGCTCTGAACAAGATGTGGATAAGGTGTTACAACCACTCAACCTTGCAGAGAAGAGCACAGATTCAATTGAATCAATTCTTGCTCGTTGTACGCTGATTTATAACAAAATTGACTTGCTGGACAACACGCCAGGTAAAGATACTTTCCTGTATAAAAACAAAGAGCTTTCTAAAATCCGTCTTTCAGCTAAACAGGGTACAGGAATCGGCATGCTTCGCGATCACCTGAAAACCTGTGCTGGATTCAGGCCAACCGAGGAAACAGCATTCGTAGCACGAGAGCGACATCTGGCAGAGCTTAAAAAGGCCGAAAAGCTCATAAGGCACGGTCTTTTTCAGCTTAGTAAGGGCTCACATCTTGAATTGGTCGCTGAAGATTTAAGATTGGCTCAGAACCATTTAGGCGCCATTACTGGAGAATTCACTAGTGACGACTTGCTCGGTGAGATCTTCTCAAGTTTTTGCATTGGAAAATAAGGTTATCAACAGGGTCCTACATGCATTGACATTATGTTGACAAGTAAGCAAATTTGCTTGGTATGTAGTGGATAAAATTTACGGTCCTCTTCCTGAAGTGAGAGGCCATCTAGTTGTGCACATTTAATTCAGACCTTATGGCCAGTCTACTAAGTGGTTTCCACGGTAGTTATCATTAATGCAGGCAGTTGTTTTTTTTAAGTTAATTACGCTTTTCAACAGATAACAGCGTCCCCTATAACAACAACATATATACCTTCTTATATATAATCTTATATATCTATATATAAATATATAATGTGTATAAGTGAAAAAGCACAAAGAAATTCGCTTACAGGCTTTGGTGCTCTATATACTTCAAAACCCTGATTAGAGGCTCAACATTTCCCATGCTTAGCAAGACTCAATATGACGTCATCGTTATTGGTGGAGGACATGCTGGCACAGAAGCTGCCCTTGCAGCTGCGCGCCTAGGTGTAAGCACTCTATTGGTGACTCACAGCATAGAGACTTTGGGGCAGATGTCATGTAATCCAGCTGTTGGGGGTATTGGGAAAAGCCACTTAGTAAAAGAAATTGATGCTCTTGGTGGTGCGATGGCACAGGCGGTAGATCAAGCTGGTATCCATTTCCGTATTTTAAACGCGAGTAAAGGGCCCGCTGTTCGTGCTACTAGAGCGCAAGCTGATCGCGTGCTCTATAAGGCAGCCGTCCGCCGGATTCTTGAAACCCAGAACAACTTGACGTTGTTTCAGCAAGGTGTGGATGACCTGATTATCGAATCGGACGTAATTAAAGGCGTTGTGACCCAGATGGGTCTGGAAATTCGTTCAAAGAAAGTTGTACTTACCACAGGAACTTTCCTAGGAGGAAAAATCCATATCGGTATGGAAAACAAACCTGGTGGGCGGGCGGGCGATCAGCCTTCTATAGCGCTCGCAGAGCGGCTTAGAGAGTTACCGTTTAAAGTTGATCGGCTTAAAACCGGCACACCCCCTCGGATAGACGGTAAGACCGTAGATTTTTCGGTTATGCAGCCGCAGGAAGGGGACACCCCTGCGCCCGTTATGTCCTACCTGGGCCAGGAATCTGATCATCCCCGGCAAGTGAATTGCTACATCACTTATACCAATGAAGCTTGCCATGAAATCATTCGCAGTGGGCTGGATCGCTCTCCGATGTATACCGGCATTATTGAAGGAACCGGACCTAGATACTGTCCGTCTATCGAAGACAAAGTAATGCGGTTTAGCGAAAAAACCTCTCACCAGATATTTGTGGAGCCAGAAGGATTGGACACCAATGAGTTGTATCCGAATGGCATCTCTACCTCGTTGCCGTATGACGTGCAAGTGAACATGGTTCACCAGATCAAGGGTTTTGAGAATGCTCATATTACCCGTCCAGGGTATGCCATCGAATATGATTTTTTCGACCCTCGAGACTTGCAGTATTCTCTGGAAACTAAATTTGTCGAAGGGCTCTATTTTGCGGGTCAGATAAATGGCACAACCGGTTATGAGGAAGCGGCTGCGCAGGGGTTACTGGCCGGATTGAACGCAGGATTATCCACACGCGGTGAAGAGTCCTGGTGTCCACGCCGTGACCAGGCGTATATAGGAGTATTGGTTGATGACCTTATAACACGGGGCACCAACGAACCCTATCGCATGTTTACCAGCAGAGCGGAGTACCGCTTAACATTGCGAGAAGACAATGCTGATTTGCGCCTTACACCCAAAGGTCGAACCCTTGGGCTCGTTAATGACGGGCGCTGGCAATTTTTCTCTGAGAAGCAGGAACGTATTGAGTGTGAGCTTGCACGTTTGCGCAACACCTGGGTACTACCAAAAAGCAAAGAAGCAACACAAGTAAACCCTTTATTAGAAAAGCCTATTTCCCGGGAGTATAGCTTGGCTGATTTGCTTGCCAGGCCAGGAGTAGAGATTCAAGCCTTGTTAGAAGCAGCGTTATCGGGAAAATCACCGGTACCCGAAAACTCGCTTGAGAGGCAAGCCCAAAAGCAGGTAGAGATCCAGGTTAAATACCAAGGTTATATTGATCGGCAATCTGCAGAAATTGAACGGTTAAAAAAGCAAGAGAATACAGGCCTACCATCAGAATTTGATTATGAGCAAATTCAGGGTTTGTCAAACGAGCTGAAAGAAAAGCTCATGGATGCGAGACCTGAAAACATTGGGCGAGCATCTCGAATCCCCGGAATGACGCCGGCAGCGATTTCTCTGTTGTTGATTTACCTGAAGAAATACCAAGCCCCAACGCGTAAAGCTGGCTAATGCGCAAAAATGAAGAAATTTACTCAAATTCAAGAACGTGCTGAACTGCGCAAAGGAGGCGCAACTGCACTGAAGAAACTACTGCCACAAGTAGCGACTAAGAAGAAACTTGCCGCAAAGGGCGATGACCGCTACTTGGCCATGATGACAAAATGTATTAACCAGGCGGGGTTCAGCTGGAAAGTTATTGAGAAAAAGTGGCCTGAATTCGAAGAAGCATTTTTCGGTTTTGATCCCTTTAAACTAGGATTGCTAGCACCGGAACAATGGGAAGCGTATACCAGCGACCGGCGAGTAGTTCGCAACTGGCAGAAGATCAAGGCCTTGCAGGAGAATGTTTTTTTTATTCAGGAAACCGCCCGTGAATTTGGAAGTTTTGGCAATTTTCTCGGGCGCTGGCCAGAGTCGGATCAGATTGGGTTGATGGGCCATTTAAAGCAACATGGTTCTCGTCTTGGTGGGCAGAGTGCACTGTGGTTTTTGCGAAGAGTTGGAAAAGATTGTTTCGTGCTGACCCGTGATGTGGTGGTGACACTAAAAAGTGTTGGCCTGGATATCGCGGAGCAACCTTCAAGCAAGCGTGATCTGAAGAAAGTGCAAGACCAGTTCAATGCCTGGCATGAGGAGACCGGCTTACCCTATAGCCATTTGAGCAGGATCGTCGCGTGTAGTGTTGGTGAGAATTACCTCTGAAAGAACACCCTATATTTATAGACTCTCAAGCAGAGTCGGAAAATCCTTATGTATGATTCCCCTGACAGAGAATTGAGAAAGGGTCTGCGATCAATGGGGGTCTGCGGAGAAGAGAGTCTGGTGTCTAGTTTGGCCCAGTATCTAAAGTTGCTTGAGAAGTGGAATCAGAAGGTTAACTTGGTCGCGAGTACTGACATAGGCTCTATGGTAGGCCGTCATGTTCTGGACAGTCTCTCGATCCATCCTTATTTGAGCGGAAATACTGTTGTGGATGCCGGGTCTGGTGCCGGGCTTCCTGGAATCCCTTTGGCTATTTTAAATACAGACAAAGAATTTATCTTGGTGGACAGCAATGGCAAGAAAACACGGTTTCTGTTTCAGGTAAAGACCGAGCTTGGATTGTCGAATGTAACCGTCGAAAATTGTCGGGTTGAGCACTATGAAAGTAGCCAGCAAATTGATATGGTCATTAGCCGAGCTTTTTCTTCCTTGGAAGAGCTAGTAGTGAAAACTAGACACCTGTTATCTTCTGGAAGTAACAAACCGTGTAAACTGTTGGCCATGAAAGGACGTTATCCGAAAGAAGAGATCACAGCGTTGCCTGATGATGTTACTGTTTCCCGGATAGACAAAATCATAGTCCCCGGTGAAAATTCACACAGGCATGTTGTTGAGTTGATATGCAAGTAAGATAAGGCCAGAGATTCAAGATAAGAGTTTCGATACGGATTTAAACGGATAATACGGTGAGCAAAGTTTTAGCTATTGCCAATCAGAAAGGNGGGGTCGGGAAAACCACCACCTCGGTTAATCTTGCCGCTTCACTGAAGGTAACACGGAAAAATGTATTGCTCATCGACCTTGACCCGCAGGGAAATGCAACTATGGGGTCTGGGATTGACAAGAATGCACTAGAGAAATCGGTGTACGACCTGCTTGCCCAGGAAGCGAGGTTTGATGAAGTCGTCGTCAGACCAGAAGAAGCTGGCTATGACTTGCTGCCTGCGAATGGGGATCTTGTTGCTGCTGAGGTCGACCTGATTACAGGCGAAAACCGTGAGACACGGTTGAGGCAAATTGTTGAAGCGATTAAACAACGGTACGACTTTGTTGTTATTGATTGTCCCCCATCATTAAACATGCTAACCATCAATGCTCTTGCGGCAGCCGATGGTGTAGTAATCCCTATGCAGTGTGAATACTATGCGCTGGAGGGATTATCGGCGTTAATGGATACCATCAGCACCATAAAGGATAGACTGAACCCGGAGCTGAAAATAGAAGGCATCTTGCGCACGATGTATGACCCGCGGAATAAATTAACCACCGAAGTAAACGGGCAGCTTTTTAATTATTTCGGCGATGCAGTATACCGCACTGTNGTACCCAGGAACGTCCGCCTGGCTGAAGCGCCCAGTTACGGCAAGCCCGCAATAAAATACGACAAACGATCAAGGGGGGCCATCGCCTACCTTGCTCTTGCTGGCGAAATGCTGCGCAGGCACGATGAAGCTGCGGCAGGTATCTCTTAATCGGAACGTCGGGTTGCATAACAACTCGGAATAACTCGAAACTGGTGAAAAGAAACGATGGTAGATAACAAGAAGCTCGGGAAGGGCCTAGACGCGCTATTGTCCCCCGGCAGCTCGGAGACTATGGCCGGTCTGCTGGGTAAAACTGATAAAAAGCGTGCCCCAGCAGCGACTTCTGATAAAGATGGCGATCTTAAAAACATACCAATAGACCTGATCCAGCGGGGCAAATATCAGCCACGTACCAATATGCACGAGGAAGCCTTAAAAGAGCTAGCCGCGTCTATAAAGAGGCAGGGCGTGATGCAGCCTATCGTTATTCGCCCAATCTCCAGCGAAAAATACGAAATCATCGCGGGTGAACGCCGCTGGCGGGCCAGCCAGTTAGCCGGATTAGATAAGATCCCGGCTATAATTAAGCCTGTTGGAGACGAGGCGGCCATTGCCATGGCCCTGATCGAGAATATCCAGCGGGAAAATCTTAATCCTATCGAGGAAGCCATGGCGCTGAAGCGGCTGCAGGACGAGTTTGAACTAACGCAGCAAGAAGTCGCAGATGCCGTCGGAAAGTCCAGAGTGACTGTAACTAACCTGATTCGTCTTATCGGGCTGCATACGGATGCGCGCCGCATGTTAGAGCGGGGCGATCTGGAGATGGGGCATGCTAGGGCGCTTCTGGCTTTGCCCGATGTCGAACAACCGAAGACAGCTCGCACTGTTGTAGGCCGGGGGCTGTCCGTTCGTCAGACTGAATCGCTGGTGAGGCGCCTACTTTCAGGCGAGATTTCCGGCAAAACATCCAAGGCTGTTGATCCAGACATCAAGAATCTTGAGGAAACGTTGGCGGGCAAGCTTGGCGCCAAAGTGCTGCTCCAACACACAGCCAAGGGTAAAGGTAGGCTAGTTGTAAAATACAATTCTCTGGATGAATTGGATGGTATTTTATCTCACATAAATTAGCAGGTTTCCGTCGCGAACATTGTCGCTTTAGCGCAGTTGATTAGGGCCCGCAAAATCCCTATAATGCGCGTGCTTTGGTGATCACCGATACAAATTTAAGGTGTTTTTTACAGATGTTTTGGGTGTCGGGCCCAATAAAAAGTCAGGTTTGTGACTAATCTAAAAGCCCCACCAGTCTATAAAGTAATCGTCGCACAGTTGGTTGCTACGTCGTTTA